>Ga0265327_10000056_pt1 | contig 243974 bp, 217 predicted proteins | sample 41621metaG_FD_202089 | JGI IMG/M metagenome (GOLD analysis project Ga0265327, IMG submission 202089) | Rhizosphere microbial communities from Carex aquatilis grown in University of Washington, Seatle, WA, United States - 4-16-21 metaG | ecosystem: Host-associated > Plants > Roots >... | reverse complement strand
TCATGCCCCGCATTTTACGAGGCACTGGCCCTGTTCCGGCGGTGCGGCACGCCCTGAATGCGTGGCCCGCAAAAAGGAAAGGGCGCGGTGCTTGTGGCACCGTGCCCCGAGGCGCTGTCGGCCTACCCGATCAGGTAGCGAGCAGCAATTGCCTTAAACGTTGCCGCCCGAGATCAGGCCTTCAGCAGGGTGTAGAGCTCGTCCTTGAGGGAAACGCGCTGCTGCTTCTTTTGTTCCAGTTCGGTGCTGGAGCCGTGCTCCACACCGGTTTCGAGCCGGACGATGGCCTTGTCCAGGTCTTCGTACTCACGTTCCAGCTTGGCGAAATGCGTATTCGAGGTCTTCAGCGCGTGGATCTTGTCCTTGAACTCAGGAAAGTCCTTGGCCAGCGGGTGGTGCTCTTGAATCATTCGTGTGTCCTCAGTTTGTCGGTCAGTCAGCGTTGATCGCGACAACCTCATCTTGGGGTTTGCACGGGGTTGGCGCCTTGCGGTAGATCAAGCCTTGTGCCCCGGTGCCAGGAAGATCGCGTCGATGTCGAAGGTGCTGTGGCGACCGACCTCCCCGCGGTGGGCGGTCAACCAGTGGCTGGCGGCCTTGTGCCCCAGGTGATGCAGCTCCTGCAGGAAGGCCCAGTCGGTGTTGAATTTGCTCGATGCGTTGTAAGGCAGCATGCCCGGGTCGTCGGCCACCATGTGCATGTGCAGGTTCTTGTAGCGCTCGGGGTCGAGTTTTTCGTCCTTGAGCAGCTTCTTGACGAAGGAGATGGCCCGCATCTCGCTGATCAGGCTGGCATTGAAGGTGATCTCGCTGAGCCGGTCGATGATGTCGATGCTGCGCGTGGGGTTGTCGTCGCGGCGCAGCGGGTTGATGCGCACCAGCATGATGTCGCTCAGCTCCGTGTTGTAGATCAGCGGATAGAGCGCGGGGTTACCGGTGTAGCCGCCGTCCCAATAGGGCTCGCCATCGATTTCGACCGCCTGAAAGACAAAGGGCAGGCAGGCCGAAGCCATCAGGGCGTCCAGCGTCAGCTCTTCGGCCGTGAACACGCGGGCCTGGCCGGTGTGCACCGAGGTGGCCGTCACGAACAGCGGGATGCCGCAATGCTGGCAGCCGGTGTGAAGTGCGTTGACGTCCACGTGCCTGTTCAGCACGTCCTTCAAAGGGTTGAGATTGAGGGGGTTGAACTCGTAGGGGCTGAACGAGCGCATGAACAGGTTCAGCCATTGGTAGGCCGGAAACTGGTCAAAGTTGAACTGGTTCTTGATCAGGCCGTTGGATTGGATGGTCAGGGGCGAGAACAGCGGGCCGTGCTGGCTGACATCGCGCCAGAAATCGTGCAGGGCCTTTTGCGCATGCTTCCGGGCCGCCGACTCGTTGCCATCCTTGAAGCCTTTCACATAGCCGCTGAGCAGCACCGCGCCATTGAGTGCGCCCGCGCTGGTGCCTGACAGGCCGGCGAAGTCCAGGCCATCTTCATCCAGCAGGCGGTCGATCACGCCCCAGGTGAAGGCGCCGTGCGAGCCGCCGCCTTGCAGCGCCAGGTTGATGCGGGGGCGACCCACCGGCGTGGCAGGGGCCTTCTGGCGGGTTGGCTTGCTAACGGGTTTGGTGCGGGGCTTGGTGCTGGGCTTGGTCGTGGACTTGGTGGGGGCGGGCGGTGTCTTGGCCTTGATGAGGGCTTTGCCTGCTGGCTTGACGGGTGTTTTGACAGGTGCTTTGGCAAGCTTTTTGGCAGGGGCTTTGGCCGCCGTCTTCGCTGCTGCCTTCCCTCCAGCTTGGGTGGCGGGCTTGCTGGCCGGGCGCGCGAGAGGCTTGCTGGCGCTGGCCGAAGGCGCTTTTTTTCTGCTGGCGGGGGGGGAACGCTTCATGCAGGCAGTCTAGTCCTAATTGCTGCGCTGCAGCAAAACTGTATGAAATCCTGGTGCACATCCCCCGTAGGGGCGATCAAAAATTTTTCTACAGGTACTGTACAAACATCCAGGCTTTGCCATAATGGCGCTCACATTCAACAACCCGCATCCACGGAAACCAACGGAGTCACACGCATGGAAGCCACCACCAAGTCCGCCCTCAGCGCCGAAAAAGCCAAGGCCTTGCAAGCCGCACTGGCCCAGATCGAAAAGCAGTTCGGCAAGGGTTCCATCATGCGCCTGGGTGAAGGCGAAGTCGTGGAGGACATCCAGGTGGTGTCCACCGGCTCCCTGGGCCTGGACATCGCCCTGGGCGTGGGTGGCCTGCCCCGTGGCCGCGTGGTCGAGATCTACGGTCCGGAATCGTCCGGCAAGACCACGCTGACGCTGCAGGTCATCTCCGAAATGCAGAAACAGGCTGGTGTGTGCGCCTTCATCGACGCCGAGCACGCCCTGGATGCCCAATACGCGCAAAAGCTGGGCGTCAACCTGCAGGATCTGCTGATCTCCCAGCCCGACACCGGCGAGCAGGCCCTGGAAATCGTCGACGCGCTGGTGCGCTCCGGTTCGGTGGACCTGATCGTGGTCGACTCGGTCGCTGCCCTGACGCCCAAGGCCGAACTCGAAGGCGAAATGGGTGACGCCTTGCCCGGCCTGCAGGCCCGTCTGATGAGCCAGGCCCTGCGCAAGCTGACCGCCACCATCAAGAAGACCAACTGCATGGTCATCTTCATCAACCAGATCCGCATGAAGATCGGCGTGATGTTCGGCAGCCCCGAGACCACCACCGGCGGTAACGCCCTGAAGTTCTACGCCTCCGTGCGCCTGGACATCCGTCGCATCGGCTCCATCAAGAAGGGCGACGACATCATCGGCAACGAGACCAAGGTCAAAGTGGTCAAGAACAAGGTTGCACCGCCCTTCAAGACGGCCGAGTTCGACATCCTCTATGGCGAAGGCATCAGCCGCGAGGGCGAAATCATCGACTTGGGCGTGACCGCCAAGATCGTTGACAAGGCCGGCGCCTGGTACGCCTACAACGGCGAGAAAATTGGCCAGGGCAAGGACAATGCCCGTGAATTCCTGCGCGAGAACCCCGAGCTGGCCCGCGAGATCGAAAACAAGATCCGCGAGTCCCTGGACATCGCGCTGCTGCCGCCCGCCGCTGCCGCAGCCGATGCTGGCCAGGCGTAATCCCAGGCGAGGGGATGCTGAAGTGGCGTGCCGCCCTTCAGCCTCAACCGAGTCCGGCGTCGGCGCTGATTTCGCCGATGGCGCCGCCGCCGCCTCAGCGCCAGAGCCCGCACGTGCCACGAGGCGCGGCATGCAACTGTCCTTGAAGGGGCGGGCGCTCAAGTACCTGGCCGCACGCGAGCACTCCCGCGTGGAGTTGATGCGCAAACTGGCCGCGCACGCCGAATCGCCCGAGCAAATTGAGGCTGTGCTGGACGAACTGGAGGCCAAGGGCTTGCTGTCAGCCCAGCGCTTTGCGGAATCCATGCTCCATCGCAAGGCAGCCCGTTATGGCGCGGCCCGCATCCAGGCCGAGCTGGCCCAGCACCAACTGCCCCCCGACATCGCCCGAGAGGCCACCCAGGCCCTGCGCGACACCGAATTCGAGCGCGCCCACGCGCTTTGGGCGCGTCGCTACGGTGAAATCCCTGAAACGCCTGAAGAAAAAGCACGCCAGATGCGGTTTCTCGCAGGGCGGGGGTTCTCTGGCGAGGTGATCCGCCGCGTCGTTCGTGGCGAAGGTTTCACACAATCCTGATCTGCGCACCCGCCTTGCCGTCAGGCCTTTTTTGTTCTCAAGGCCTGCGGTGCTATGCTGGTTGCTGCACTGCAAACAAGTAACCCTGTGAGCAGCGCGTCCGCCCAAACCCGATCGGTTTGGGCGGCTTTTGTCATGTTCGGTAAGAACGCAACACCATCCTGCGAGTTCCCCCATGAAGATTCATGAGTACCAAGGCAAAGAGATCCTGAGCCGATTCGGTGTGCCGGTCCCAAGAGGTATCCCGGCATTTTCTGTAGACGAGGCAGTGGCTGCTGCGCAAAAGCTGGGCGGCCCGGTCTGGGTGGTCAAGGCCCAGATCCACGCAGGTGGTCGCGGCAAGGGCGGCGGCGTGAAGGTCGCCAAGTCACTGGATGACGTCAAGCGTCTGGCCAGCGAGATCCTGGGCATGCAGCTCAAGACCCACCAGACCGGCCCCGAGGGCCAGAAGGTCAACCGTCTGTACATCGAAGACGGCGCTGACATCCAAAAGGAATACTACGTTTCAGTCGTGACCGACCGTGGCACACAGAAAGTCGCTTTCATCGCTTCGAGCGAAGGCGGCATGGACATCGAAGAAGTCGCGCACAGCACGCCTGAGAAGATCATCACGGTCTTCATCGACCCGCTGGCCGGCCTGACCGACGCGCAGGCTCAGCAGATCGCCGATGGCATCGGCATGCCAGTCGATTCGCAGGCCCAGGCCAAGGACATCTTCAAGAAGCTGTACCAGTGCTACATGGAGACCGACGCGTCGCTGGTGGAAATCAACCCGCTGAACCGTGATGGCAAGGGCAATGTGATCGCCCTGGACGCCAAGTTCAACTTTGACGCCAACGCGCTGTTCCGCCACCCCGAAATCGTGGCCCTGCGCGACCTGGACGAAGAAGACCCCGCCGAAATCGAAGCCTCCAAGTTCGACCTGGCCTACATCCAGCTCGACGGCAACATCGGCTGCCTGGTCAACGGCGCCGGTCTGGCCATGGCCACCATGGACACCATCAAGCTGTTCGGCGGCGAGCCTGCCAACTTCCTGGACGTCGGCGGTGGCGCCACGGCCGAGAAGGTCACCGAAGCCTTCAAGATCATGCTCAAGAACCCTGACGTCAAGGGCATCCTGGTCAACATCTTCGGCGGCATCATGAAGTGCGACACGATCGCTGACGGCGTCATCACGGCCTGTAAGGCTGTGAACTTGAATGTGCCTCTGGTTGTCCGCATGAAGGGCACCAACGAAGACCTGGGCAAGAAGATGCTGGCCGACTCCGGCCTGCCCATCATTGCCGCCGACTCCATGGCCGAAGCAGCGACCAAGATCGTTGCCGCCGTGGCCTGACGACCCACCCCCGAAGCGCCTGCGGCGCTCCCCCTCAAGGGGGCGTCGCCAGCAGCCCGGCAAAGCCGGTTCTGCGGCGCCCGCTGGGTTTCATATCTTCGAGCTAGGTACCAATCATGAGCATTTACATCAACAAAGACACCAAGGTCATCACCCAAGGCATCACGGGCAAGACCGGTCAGTTCCACACCCTCGGCTGTCAGGCCTACGCCAATGGCAAGAACGCCTTCGTCGCCGGTGTGAACCCCAAAAAAGCGGGCGAGAAGTTCGCTGACATCCCCATCTTCGCCAGCGTGAAAGACGCGGCCAAGGAAACCGGCGCCACCGTGTCGGTGATCTATGTGCCGCCCGCCGGTGCCGCCGACGCCATCTGGGAAGCCGTCGAGGCTGACCTGGATCTGGTCATCGCCATCACCGAAGGCATTCCTGTGCGCGACATGCTGATGGTGCGCAACAAGATGAAGGCCAAGGAAGCCGCCGGTGGCAAGAAGACCTTGCTGCTGGGCCCCAACTGCCCTGGCCTGATCACGCCCGACGAAATCAAGATCGGCATCATGCCCGGCCACATCCATCGCAAGGGCCGCATCGGCGTGGTGTCCCGCTCGGGCACCCTGACCTATGAAGCCGTGGCGCAGCTGACCGAACTCGGCCTGGGGCAATCCAGCGCCGTGGGCATCGGTGGCGACCCCATCAACGGTCTGAAGCACATCGACGTGATGCGCGCCTTCAATGACGACCCCGATACCGACGCCGTCATCATGATTGGCGAAATCGGCGGCCCGGACGAAGCCGAAGCGGCCCAGTGGTGCAAGGCCAATATGAAGAAGCCCATCGTCGGCTTCATCGCCGGTGTCACGGCCCCTCCGGGCAAACGCATGGGCCACGCCGGTGCGCTGATCTCGGGTGGTGCCGACACGGCCGACGCCAAGCTGGCCATCATGGAAGAGTGCGGCTTCAAGGTCACGCGCAACCCGTCCGAAATGGGCCGCATCCTGAAGTCGCTCATCTGACAATGTTGCAGAGTCTGTGTATTCCTGGGTGACACGTCCGGGAAACCAATCCAATCAGCCCCTACACTCAGGGGCTGATTCTTTTTTGTAGCGACATGGAAGCATTGATGACCCCGGAGTTCTGGCTCGCCGTTGGCCAGATCGTGATGATCGACATCCTGCTGGGGGGAGATAACGCGGTGGTCATTGCACTGGCCTGCCGCAATCTGCCGCCGGAGCTGCGCACCAAGGGCATCATCTGGGGCACCGCGGGCGCGATCGCGCTGCGCGTCGTGCTGATCTTCTTTGCCATGTCCCTGCTCAAGCTGCCCTACCTGAAGCTGGTGGGCGCCTTGCTGCTGCTGTGGATCGGCATCAAGCTGCTGGTGCCTGAAGACGATGACCACGGCAAGCTGCAAGCCAGTGACCGCCTGCTGGGCGCCATCAAGACCATCATCGTGGCCGACTTCGTGATGAGCGTGGACAACGTCATCGGCATCGCCGGTGCAGCGCAGGGCGCGGGCCACGAGGGCCATCAGATGCCCCTGGTGATCTTCGGCCTGCTGGTGAGCATCCCCATCATCGTGTGGGGCTCCACCATGGTGCTCAAGCTGATGGACCGTTTCCCCATCATCATCACGGCTGGCGGCATGCTGCTGGGCTGGATCGCCGGCACGCTGGCTGTCAGCGACCCCGTGGCCTTGCCCTATGTGCCGGATGCGGCCTCCACCCGTTATTTCGCGGGTGTGCTGGGGGCCTTGCTGGTGCTGGTGGTGGGTACCGTGCTGGCCAAACGATCTGACTCAACGGAGGCGTGACCCTGATGCAGTCGGCCCTGCTCGCGATCATTCTGGCGCTGCTGGTGCTGATCGGCGTCGGGCTGCTGCTGTGGCTCTTGCGCCAGCGTCGCCAGGCCCCCCTGGCCCACAACGGTTTCGTGCACACACGTCCGGTGTTCGCCGATACCGATCCCGTCACGGGGGCGAGCCCGCAGGCGAAAGCATCGCTGCACCAAGGCGCCGACCCCGATGAAGACGCCGGCCCCGAGACCGTGTTGTCCTACCTCGATACGCCCAGCAACTCGGCCTTCCAGTCTCAGTTCTCCAACAGCATGCCTTCGCTGTTCCACGAGGATTTTGCCTCCAGCACGATGCCGCAAGCCTTGATGAACCTCGGCCCCCACACGCCCACCGAGCAGATGGGTGTGCAGCGCATCCAGCGCGCCATGCAGGCGCTGGGCGACGGGCCGGTGGACCAGGCCTGGCAGACCATGCAGGGCTTCTTTCCGGATGCCAGCAACCGGCACGCCGCGCTGGAGACGCTTGAGCGCATTGCCATCGCCTTCGAAAGCGAGGCCCGCTACGACTGTGCGCGCGATGTCTACGAGCACATCGCCGACATCGACCCGCAATGGCACCAGGTCAAGGTGCGCCTGATGCGCGTCCGTGGCCTGGCCCAGGTGGCCACGGCCAATACCTGGGGCACCGTGCCGGCCCGTCCCATGCCGCAAGTGGCCCAGGGCCAGATGGGCAAATACCTGGTCGAAAAGCAGATTGGCAAGGGCGCCATGGGAGCGGTGTTTCTGGGTTACGACCCGGCCACGGACCGCAAGGTGGCGCTCAAGACCATGGCGCTGGCCCAGGAGTTCAGTGGCGCCGAGCTGGCCGATGCCCGTAACCGCTTCCTGCGTGAGGCCGAGATGGCGGGGCGCCTTCAGCACCCGGACATCGTCAGCATCCTCGATGCCGGCGAGCAGGACGGCGTGGCCTACATCGCCATGGAACTGGTCGATGGGGTGGACATGAGCCACTACGCCCATCCCGATCGCCTGCTGCCGCTCAACCAGTTGCTGCCCATCATGGCGCGGGTGGCGGATGCCCTGGCCTACGCCCACACCCGTGGCGTGACCCACCGCGATATCAAGCCGGCCAACATCATGGTCGACCTGGGCCGCGGCACCGTCAAGGTCATGGATTTTGGCGTGGCGCGCGTGGCCGATGCCACCCGGACCCGCACGGGCGTGGTGTTGGGCACGCCCACCTTCATGTCGCCCGAGCAGTTGTCCGGCCAGACCATCGATGGGCGCAGCGACCTGTACTCGCTGGGGGTGGCCCTGTTCCAGTTGCTCACCGGGCAGTTGCCTTACCGCAACGATTCCATGGCCGCCCTGATGCGGGCCATTGGCCGCGAAACAGCACCCAATGTGTGCAGCATCAGGCCCGATCTGCCGCCCGCCCTGGGTGATATCGTGGCCCTGGCCCTGGAGAAACACCCCAACACGCGCTATGCCACCGGTCAGCAGATGGCCGAAGACTTGCGTGCGGTGGCGCATTCACTGCAAGGTGTGGATCTGGACCTGGGTTGACACCCTCCATTCATGCCTAGCCGACATCCCTGATCCCCTCACCATGAAAACCCAGCGACAATCCCGCCATGGACTTTGAGTTCTTTAGCCAGACCGACACCGGGCGGGTGCGATCCAATAATGAAGACTCCATCGCCGTGGACGAAAGTTGCGGCGTGGCGGTGCTTGCCGACGGCATGGGCGGTTACGCGGCAGGTGAGGTCGCCAGCGGCATGGCCTGCGATTTCATCAAGAGCGAGCTGGGCCGCTGGCTGCACGAGGCCTCCAGCAATGCCAGCGATGGCGATGTCAAGCGCGCGATGGATATCTGCGTCGACAACGCCAACCGGGCGATTTTCGGGGCGGCCAATTCCAATCCGACCTATGCCGGCATGGGTACCACCCTGGTTCTGGCAGTTTTCCGGTCGGGGCGCCTGTTATTGGGACATATTGGTGATTCGCGCGCTTACCGCTGGCGAGATGGCCAGCTGCAGCAGATCACAAAAGACCATTCGTTACTGCAAGAGCAGATCGATGCTGGCATCCTTACGCCGGAGCAGGCTCAGTACGCCGCCAACAAGAACCTGGTGACCCGGGCCTTGGGGGTCGAGGATCTGGTCCTGATGGAAACGCATCTGCACGATATCCAGTCTGGCGACATCTATTTGATGTGCTCGGACGGGCTGTCCGATATGCTGCGAGATCAGCAGATCGCCGAGGTCATGGCCGCCCACACCAGCTTGCCCGATATGGGCGCCGCGCTCGTGGCCGCGGCCAACGACGCGGGTGGTCGGGATAATATTGCCGTCGTGCTGGTGCGTGCACAGGGAGTGGCCGATCCGGCGCCGAGGTCCTGGTGGCCTTTCAAGCGTCTGAGCGGTTCAAATTAAACGCCAAATAGAGATCAATACCCGAGAGGTTCCGAATGGGAAAACTGGTCGTCTCGCTAGACGGGGTCGTCATCAAAGAAGTCCAAATCACCAAGGACAAAACCTCGCTTGGGCGCCGCCCATATAACGACATCGTGATCGACAACCTGGCGGTCAGCGGCGAGCACGCCGTGCTGCAACTCGTTGGCAACGATGTCTTCATCGAAGACCTCAACAGCACCAACGGCACCTATATCAATGGGAAAGCCGTCAAGAAACAGCTGCTGCAGCACAACGACACGGTCGAGATCGGCAAGTACAAGATCAAGTACCTGGTCGAAGAGGGTTCTGATTACGAAAAGACCATGATCATGCGGCCGGGTACGCCCCTGCCCACGGCCATGTCATCCGCCCAGGGCGGTTTGAGCGTGGGCGGCGCATCGTCGTCCGTGCCCCAGGCGGCATTTGGCAGCACCATGGGTGCGGCCACGCTGGGCTCCGGCTTCGGCGGCCTGGCGGCGCAGTCGCCCGCGTCCATCAAGGTGCTCAATGGCGCGGCTGCTGGCCGCGAAGTGGCCTTGACCAAGGTCGTGACCACCGTGGGCAAGCCCGGTGTGCAGGTGGCCTCGATCACCAAGCGCCCAGGCGGTTATGTGTTTGCCCACGTGGAGGGCGGCGCGCGCCCCACCGTGAACGGCAACCCCGTGGCGGGCGACCCCGTGCACCTCAAGAATGGTGACGTGATCGAGTTGGCCGGCACGCAGATGCAATTCGTGCAGGCCTGATCAGGTGGGCTGCCAGCCAGGAGCCCCTTCATGATCCGCGTATTGGGTTGTTCCGGGTCGATCGCAGCGCGCTGCCACACCACGGCCTTCCTGCTGGATGACGACATCCTGCTGGATGCGGGCAGTGGCGTGGGCGAGTTGCGCCTGGATGAGCTGGCGCGCATCGACCACATCCTGCTGAGCCACAGCCACCTGGATCACATCCTCAGCATTCCCTTGCTGGCCGACAGCGTCATGAAGCTGCGCGCCGGCCCCCAGGGCAGCATGAGTGATTTGCGCCCGATCCATGTCTACGCCCTGCCGGAGACGCTGGAGGCCATGCGCCGCCACATCTTCAACGGCGTGATCTGGCCGGACTTCACGCGTTTGCCCAGCGCCGCACACCCCATCCTGGTCTTCCACGAATTCACCGTGGGCCAGGTGCTGACCTTCCCTGCGCGCGGTGGCATGGCCGACCGCCAGATCCACGTGCTGCCCGCGGCCCACACCGTGCCGGGCGTGGGGTTTGGGGTGGACACGCCTCAAGGCTGGTGGGTTTTCTCGGGTGATACCGGGCCCAACCCCGCCTTGTGGAAAGCCTTGAACGGCCAGCGCATCGCGCAGCTCGTCATCGAAACCGCTTTCGGCGATGAAGAGGCGCACCTGGCCAAGATCAGCGGGCACCTGTCGCCCCAGAGCCTGGCCCAGGAGCTGGCGCAACTCGATGGCGAGGTCAGCGTCTACATCACCCACCCCAAGCCGGGCGAGGTGCCCTCGGTGCTGGCGCAGATCCGCGCGCTGGACACCCGGCACCGCATCGAGCCGCTGCGCGAAGGCCAGCGCTTCAATGTGCCGGTTGAGGACTGACAAATTTTGTCAGTCCTTTGGGGGGATTGACAGTTTCTGGCGTTGCAGTTGACACAAGGTCGACCAAAGCTGTCTTGCCTGACTTTGGCACTAGGGGAAAGTGCCAACAAAATCACGATTTTTCGGCCACTGAAAGCTGGCACGCTGTCTGCGTTGTATTGAGCGTGGCCCCCGGCAGTGTGGGGTCGGTCTAAAGGCAAGTTCTTAGCGGGTCGCGGCCCAAGGAGTTAATCATGCAAGTGATGAAGCAAGTACAAAAGGGTTTCACCCTGATCGAACTGATGATCGTGGTGGCGATTATTGGTATTTTGGCTGCCGTGGCGCTGCCTGCTTATCAGGACTATACGATCCGTGCCAAGATCACAGAAGGTCTGAACCTGGCTTCGGCACTGAAGCAGGACATGGGTAGCATGTATGCGGCTGATGGCATGAACGGTGTGGCCGCTTTTGCGGTTCAAGTTAAGGCTAACCCCCCTCAGTCCAAATATGTCAAAAGCCTTGATGTTGACGGCACTTCCGGTCTGATCACGATTGCCTACGCACAAGCCAACGTGGGTAAGTCAATCAAGGACGGTGACACGCTGACCCTGACGCCTTATCTGAATGCCAACGGCTCAATCACTACGCTGCAAGGCGCTCCAGCCGGTGCAACGGGCGCTGTGGACTGGGCTTGTGCCTCGTTGACCGCTGTTACCGCCACCAACCGCAAGCTGCCTGACCCGGCCGTCAAGGGCACTCTGGATCCCCGCTTCGCTCCCGCCGAGTGCAAGTAATCGTCTGACTCGCTCAAGCGAACAACAAACAGGGCCTTCGGGCCCTGTTTGCATTGGCCGATCATTTTTTTGCAAAATCACCTTCCATCATGACCTTGTCCAGACGACTGAAAGCCAGCCTGATGCATCTGGGGGGCAGCGCCTTGGTGGCTGCGCTGGCAGTGGCCTTGGTTCTAGGGGTCTGGTACCCCATGCCCTATTGGTACGTGGCAGGCGGCCAGGACCTGCTGGTCCTGATGCTGTCCGTGGACCTGATCCTGGGGCCGGTGTTGACAGCCGTGGCCGCCAGCCCCGGCAAGACCAGTCGTCACCTGGCTGCGGACGTAGCCGTGATCGTGGTGCTGCAACTGGTCGGCTTGGTTTATGGCCTGTATAACGTGTGGCAGGTCCGCCCGGTGGCCATGGTGGCCGAATACAAGATGATGCGGGTGGTGATCGCCGCTGACATCCTGGATGAGGATTGGCCGAAGATGCCCGAAGGCATGGGGCGCTGGTCCATGCACCGACCGGTCTTGATGGGCATCAGGCCGCCTCGCGACCACGAAGAGCGTCAGCAGATGAGCATGCTGTTGCTGAGCGGCAAGATGCCGGGCTCTCGCCCTCAATACTGGCAGCCTTATGCCCAGTCTCGTGAGCAGGTGCTGGCCTGGGGGCGGCCCGTTGAGCAGTGGCAGTTGGGCACTGATGCCCAGCGGCAGAGCCTGCAAGCGGCGGTGGCCGCAACCGGGCAAGCCGCCGCGGCACTGAAAGTGCTGCCGCTTGTGGCTCGGGACAAGGGGTGGGTGGCCTTGCTGGACGCCGAGACGGCCGAGGTAAGGGGCTACGCGCGTTTGCCGGAATGAGGTGAGCCGGGGCGGCGCGGGGTGGATCTGACGCCGGGCGCCAAGAGAGTGCCCGGACCCCATTTAGAATGCTGGATTCGATTCAGCCCACACGCCCACCAACCATGCCCAACTCCACCAAGAACATCACTGCCATGGCCAACGCCATCCGTGCCCTTGCCATGGATGCCGTCCAGCAGGCTAACTCCGGTCACCCTGGCGCCCCGATGGGCATGGCCGATATGGCAGTGGCGTTGTGGAGCCGCCATCTGCGCCACCATCCGGCGCAGCCGCAATGGGCCGACCGTGACCGCTTCGTGCTGTCCAACGGCCACGCGTCGATGCTGATCTACTCGCTGCTGCACCTGACCGGCTACGAGCTGTCGATCGACGACATCAAGGCCTTCCGCCAGATGCACAGCAAGACGCCAGGCCACCCCGAAGTGGGCGTCACCCCCGGTATCGAGACCACCACGGGCCCGCTGGGCCAGGGCATCACCAATGCCGTGGGCTTTGCACTGGCTGAAAAAATGCTGGCCGCCGAGTTCAACCGCGAAGGCCACAGCATCGTCAACCACCACACCTATGTGTTCATGGGCGATGGTTGCCTGATGGAAGGCATCAGCCACGAAGCCGCCGCACTGGCCGGCGCCTGGAAGCTGGGCAAGCTGATCGCGCTGTACGACGACAACGGCATCTCCATTGACGGCCAGGTCGCCCCCTGGTTCGTGGACGACACCCCCAAGCGTTTCGAAGCTTATGGCTGGAACGTGATCGGCCCGGTGGACGGCCATGATGTGGACGCCGTGGACGGCGCCATCGAGAAGGCCAAGATGAGCACCGACAAGCCCACGCTGATCGTGTGCAAGACGGCCATCGGCCACGGCTCGCCCAACCGCGCCAACACGGCCAAGGCCCATGGCGAACCCCTGGGTGGCGACGAGATCAAGCTGACGCGCGAAGCCCTGGGCTGGCCGCACGACGCGTTCGTGATCCCCGAAGACGTCTATGGCGACTGGAACGCCAAGGCCGACGGCGAGCTGCTGGTGAACGACTGGAACCAGCGTTTTGACGCCTACAAGGCCGCCTTCCCCGAGCTGGCTGCCGAGTTCACCCGCCGCATGGCCGGCGAGCTGCCCGCCAATTTTGCCGAGATCGCGGTGCAGGCCGTGGCCTCTGCCCATGACAAGGCCGAGACGGTGGCCAGCCGCAAGGCCAGCCAGATCGCGCTGGAGTTCTTCACAGCCGCCGTGCCGGAAATGCTGGGTGGCTCGGCCGACCTGACTGGCTCGAACCTGACCAACACCAAGAGCACGCCCGCTTTCCGCGTGGACGACGAAGGTGCCGTGGTCAAGACGGACGGCAAGCCCGGCCGCCACATCAACTACGGTGTGCGCGAGTTCGGCATGGCCGCCATCATGAATGGCATCGCGCTGCACGGTGGCTACATCCCTTACGCCGGCACCTTCCTGACCTTCAGCGACTACAGCCGCAACGCCATCCGCATGGCCGCGCTGATGAAGCAGCGCGTGATCCACGTGTTCACGCACGACTCCATTGGCCTGGGTGAAGACGGTCCGACCCACCAGTCGGTCGAGCACGCTGCCAGCCTGCGTTTGATTCCGGGGCTGGATGTGTGGCGCCCTGCTGATACGACCGAAACGGCCGTGGCCTGGACGATCGCCCTGGCCAATAAGGCACGCCCCTCGGCGCTGCTGCTGTCGCGTCAGAACCTGCCTTACGCCCCCAAGCAGGATGCGGATGTCATCACGCAAGGCGCGTATGTTTTGGCTGAACCCTCAGAAGTGGGGTTGAAGAAAAAGGCCGTCGCCGTGATCATCGCGACCGGCTCCGAAGTGCAATTGGCACTGCATGCTCAGGCTGACCTGGCCAAGCTGGGTATCCCCGTGCGCGTGGTGTCCATGCCCTCGACCACCGTGTTCGACCGCCAGCCGGTCGAGTACAAAAAGGCCGTGCTGCCCGCCAACCTGCCGCGTATCGCGGTCGAGGCCGGCGTGACGGACGGCTGGTGGAAGTACGGCTGCGCAGCCGTCGTCGGGATCGACACCTATGGTGAATCGGCCCCGGCAGGCGTGCTGTTCAAGCACTTCGGCTTCACCACCGAGAACGTGGTGGCCACGGTCCGCAAGGTGTTGTCGCTCAAGAAGTAAGTCAAGGCACTTCTTCTCCCGCTCAGGCAAAGTTTCAGTTTCAGTTCAACTTTCAAGGTAAAGCAATCATGGCTATCAAGATTGGTATCAACGGCTTCGGTCGCATTGGCCGCATGGTTTTCCGCGCTGCCATCCAGAACTTCAACGACATCGAAGTCGTGGGCATCAACGATTTGCTGGAGCCCGACTACCTGGCCTACATGCTGAAGTACGACTCGGTGCATGGCCGCTTCAAGGGCGATGTGGCCGTGGACGGCAACACCCTGATCGTCAACGGCAAGCGCATCCGCCTGACCGCCGTGAAGAACCCCGCTGAACTGAAGTGGGACGAAGTCGGCGCCGACGTGGTGGTCGAGTCCACCGGCCTGTTCCTGACCAAGGAAACCGCTGAAGCCCACCTGAAGGCTGGCGCCAAGAAGGTGATCATGTCGGCCCCGTCCAAGGACGACACCCCGATGTTCGTCTACGGCGTGAACGACAAGACCTACGCCGGCCAGGCCATCATCTCCAACGCTTCGTGCACCACCAACTGTCTGGCCCCCGTGGCCAAGGTGCTGAACGACACCTTCGGCATCAAGCGCGGCCTGATGACCACCGTGCACGCTGCCACTGCCACGCAAAAGACCGTGGACGGCCCGTCCAACAAGGACTGGCGCGGCGGCCGCGGCATCCTGGAAAACATCATCCCCTCGTCGACTGGCGCTGCCAAGGCCGTGGGCGTGGTGATCCCCGAGCTGAACAAGAAGCTGACCGGCATGGCCTTCCGCGTGCCCACCTCTGACGTGTCCGTGGTTGACCTGACCGTCGAGCTGAACAAGGAAGCGTCGTACGAAGACATCTGCAAGGCCATGAAGGCCGCTTCGCAAGGCGCCATGAAGGGCGTGCTGGGCTACACAGAAGACAAGGTCGTGGCCACCGACTTCCGTGGCGAAGTCTGCACCTCGGTGTTCGACGCCGAAGCCGGTCTGGCCCTGGACAGCACCTTCGTGAAGGTCGTGTCCTGGTACGACAACGAGTGGGGCTACTCGAACAAGGTGCTGGAAATGGCGCGCGTGATCGCCAAGTAAGGCCAAAGCAGAGGCGGTTGTTACAACCGCGATCCGCTGAACAAACAGGGCCCGTCGAGGCCCTGTTTTCATGTCCGGCGCTGGTGCACCCCCGGATTTCACGATGAGGCAGGCATCTGGCCTGCCCGGTGGTTTTTTGTGCGCAATTGTCACCATGGGCCATGTGGGCCATGGGAAGTCGACACGCAGCGACATAATCCGGGCTCTTTGGCCTTATTTGGCACCATGGCTGTGCATGGTGCGGATCAAAAAACTCTGTAGTTGGATTGCATCTTTGATGAGAGCGGCGTTGCGTGTGGCTTGGGCGGCCTGCCTTGGCCTGACTCTGGTTCTGGCTTGCGGTGCCGCGTTGGCGTCAGCCACGGCCTTGGCGTCGCCCAGAATGGCCAAGGGGCTGATTGTCAAACTCAAGCGCCAGGACCGGCGCGTTGATCCGGTCACCTCGGTGGTGCGCCTGCAGGCGGCTGCCGCATCGACCGAGTCCATGCAAAGCGCGCGCATGCGCATGGCGTCTTTGGCCAGGCGGCACGGGGTGAGCTACCTGGTGCAGCGTCCCACGGCCTTTGCGGCCCAGGTGATTCATTCGGGCAAGCTGGAGCCTTACGCGCAGGTGCAGGCCCAGGCCGAGCGCCTGCGTGCCGATCCCGATGTGGAATGGGTGGTCGTCAACGAGGTGGCGCATCCGGCGGGTGTGATTTCGCAGGCCTTCAATGACCCGGCCTACCCGCAGCAGACCTGGTTGCATGAGCGCGAGAGCACGCTGGGTGGGCGCCAGGGCGTGGCCCATATCGCGGCGGCCTGGGATGCCATGATCGGCAAGACCGTGTCCCCGGTGGTGGTGGCCGTGCTGGACACGGGCATCTTGTCTGCGCCTGATCTGGACGGGCGCATCGCGCAGGGCCATGACTTTGTCTCCGAGGTCGACTACGCGGGGGACGGTGATGGGGTGGACAGCGATCCGTCCGACCCGGGCATCTCACCGGACAAGATCCCCAACCCCTCCTTGCGCACGGGCTGCAGTCCGGCACCCTTGCAGTGGCATGGCTTGCGCATCGCGTCCATGCTGGGCGCCCAGGCTGGCAACGCGCTCAATGGCGTGGGCATGCTGGCGCCGGTTCCTGGTCTGGTGGTGCTGCCGGTTCGGGTGGCGGGCATGTGCGGCGCCGAGCTCAGCGACATTGTGGAAGGCATGCTGTGGGCGGCCGGGATCGATTACCAGGGCTCTCCCCCTCGCAACCTGCATCCGGCCCGCGTGATCAACCTCAGCTTTGGCGGGGATGGCTCGTGCGGCGACTCGGGCACGCACGATGCGGCCTGGTTGTACCGCGACACGATCAAGACGCTGGAGAGCAAGGGCGCATTGGTGGTGGCATCGGCGGGCAATGGCAACCCGGACAACTGGCTGGGCCTGGCGACACCAACCCGCCCCGCCAGTTGCCCAGGGGTGCTGGCGGTGACGGCACTCAACCAGCAGGGCTACAAGGCCAACTACGCCAACCTGGTCGATGGCACGCAGCAAAGTGGGCTGGCCGTGGCGGGGGGCGACATGGTCATGACACGGGGCATCGACAACAGCCAGATCTTCACCCTGGTGGACGATGGCATCGTGGCCTTGGCCGACAAAGGGGTCGACGAAGGGATCAATACCAGGCCTCTTGGCGACTACGAGATGCAGGCCGCTGTCGGGACCAGTTTTGCCGCGCCCACCGCCGCTGGGGTGGCCGCCTTGATGCTGGCGCTGGACCCCAATCTGACGGTGGCGGAGCTGCGCAACGCTTTGCTGGCGCAGGTCGAGCCTTTCCCGGTGGTGTTTCCCACGGCCTTGCCTGTATGTCAGCCTGGGGTGAATGGCCAGGGCAATTGTGTCTGCACCACGCAGACCTGTGGCACAGGCGTGCTGGACGCCTACCGCGCGGTGACCTGGGCGATGGGCCAGGCCAGCGGCGCAGCGCCGGGTGCTGCCACCGTGGCCTCATCTGACAGCAGCTGCTTCAAGCCCAACCGGCTGGGCGGTGGCAGTTCCTGTGACAGCGGGGATGGCGGTGGCGGCGGCGGCGACGTGCCGAGCTTGCTGGCGCTGTTGGCGGCCTGTCTGGCCCGTTTCTGGATGGCCGGCGGCGCTGGGCTTGTCAGGGCCGGCAGGGGCTGAAACCCTTGCCCTGAGGCAGCTTCATGCCGGCCAGGGCGACCTGCATGTTGACCGTGGCGTGGGGCACCTTCAGAACCTGCACCTCCATGCTGGGGCGCAGGTTGACGATGCGTGCCGTGCGGATGCCCCGGTTGCGCAGGACATTGAGGCCGGCCTCGGCTTCTTCCAGCCGGGTGTAGCGGCCCAGCGAGATGCCCTGGGCCAGGTTGGCGGGTGTGCGCACTTCTTCAAAGTTCAGGCCCTTGATGCGGCGCAGCTCGGCTTGCTTGCGCTCCAGCATGTCGGCATCGGCGTAGGGGCCCATGTAAACCAGCCACAGGCCCTGGATGGCCACGGTGCGGCTGTTCCAGCTGCCTGAGGGCAAGGCTGCGCGCACATTGGCTTCCACACTGGCGTATTCCGCGGCACTGAAGGGCCCGGCTTCGACGCACTTCATGTCCTTGTTGCTGGCAGCCGTTGCCACTACCGGGCCCGCAGCCGAAGCAGCGGCTGTGGCTGAAGGCAGGGTGGCAGCCGAAGCGGCATCCACCGAAGCTGACGCGGCGCTGGCAGCGGCCATCGCACTGGCCGCTGCACTGACGGCATCGGGCGCGCCAACCGGGCTGCCGTGACGGGCCTTGTCACCCGTTGACGAGGCCGCCGGCAGCACCACAATCTTGTCCGCGTGAATCTGCTGGCTCAGGCGCTGGGGTTCATGTTGTGCATCGGGCTGGACGCCCACCAACTGGTTGAGCCAACCCTGGCTCCACGCGAAGAACGCGGCGTTGACGATCAGCAGGATCAGCACCAGGGAGCGCAGCATGGGTGGATAGAGGCAGGCGTGATGGGGCGTGGAGTGGCCGGTCAGTGCGAGGCGCCTTGCAAGCGCACGCTGACCTCGCCGGTGGTCCAGGACTGGAGGCCTTTGTCAGTATGCACGAGCAAAGCACCGGTTTCGCTGACGCCCTGCGCCATGCCGGTGTCAGAGGGGGGGTGGCCGCTGGCGGCACCCTGGCCTGGTGCGGCCCACAGCCCGATAGCCTGGCCGGCCAGCACATCGCGCTGGCTGTAGGCCGCCTGCAACGGTGCGAAGCCTTGTTGTTCGAACAAACGAACATGCGCCAGCAGCGAGGGTGCAATCCACGACCAGGCCAGGCCCGGTGTGAGGCCCGCGTTGGCGAAAGGGCCCGATTGCAGCGCCGCCGAGCCCTCAGGGGCCTGCCCCAGGCGGACATTGAGCCCGATGCCGATGACCACCCACCGCTGGCCATCGTCCAGGCCGGGGGCCGGGCTGGCCTCGATCAAGATGCCGCCCAGCTTGCGGCCATGCAGCCACAGGTCATTGGGCCATTTCAGGCCGATGGCAGGGGTGATGGGCGTGGTGCCGAGCTTCTGCAGACCCGCCTCCAGTGCCTGGGCCACCGCCAGGCCCACCGCCAGGGACAGGGCGCTGCCGCCCCCAGGGACCTCGTCCAGCCGCATGGGCAGGCCCAGCGAGAAGGTCAGGCTGTCGCCCACCGAGGCCAGCCAGGAGCGGCCCTGGCGGCCTCGCCCGGCCGTCTGGCTGCAGGCGGCCAGCAGCGTTGGGCTGAGTTCGCCCCGGCGGCCCCGTGCCATCAGCTCGGTGTTGGTCGAGCCGATCTCGGGCAGCACCTCCAGGCTGAGCGTCGGGCAGGCAGGCGAGGCCGCCTCCCAGATGCGCTCGGCAAAGGCGTTCAGGTCGGCCAGGGCGGCGTTCAGCTCGGGCATGGTGAGCGGCGGGGCTATCGCAATAGGTCAGCGAAGGGGGTTGCGAGGGCTCAGCGCCGGCGCGATGCCAGCATCGTGCCGCGGCACTTGGGCGAGCCGCACCAGCAGGCGTATTCCTTCTTGAGCTTGGCCGTCATGCGGGCGTCGATCACCAGGCCGTAGTCGAAGAACAACTCTTCGCCCACGTTGATGTCGCGCAGCGCCTTGAGGAAGACGCGGTCGCCGTCCTGCTCGGCTTCCAGATTGGGGTCGCAGGAGTGGTTGATCCACTTGGCCGAATTGCCCTTGTACTTGCCGTCGATGACGTGGCCGTCGTCGAGATGGAAGTAAAAGGTGTGGTTCGGTTGTGACGGATCGTGCGGGTGGCGGTCCAGAGCTTCCTGCCAGGTGATGATCTCGCCCTTGTACTCCAGCACGGTGTCGCCGGCCTTGATCGGGCGGATGGCATAGACGCCTTTGCCATGAATACCCGACTCGCGAACCTGGGTGCGGCGGCCTGAAGTGGGCTCGTCAAGAGGGGGGAGGGCCGGTTGGGCGGCGCTTTGAGGTTTTTTTGCGGCTTGCGTCATCGGCCAGATTGGGTACATTGAATTGGTGGGCGCGCGTGCCCGCGTGTGTGCACACGTATGTGTGCGTGCGCGTGCGCGAGAAGCCCGATTGTAAGAAGAGATATAAAGACGCCCATGAGCAAAGCCCTGGTCATTGCAGAAAAACCGTCGGTTGCCCAAGACATCGTGCGCGCATTGACGCCGGTGGACGGCAAATTCGACAAACACGATGAATACTTCGAGAGCGAACACTATGTGGTCAGCTCCGCCGTCGGCCATCTGGTCGAAATCAAGGCGCCCGACGAATTCGATGTCAAGCGGGGCAAGTGGAGCTTCGCCAACCTGCCGGTCATCCCGCCGCATTTCGATCTCAACCCGATCGACAAGAGCAAGGGGCGGCTCAATGCCCTGGTCAAGCTGATCAAGCGCAAGGACGTCACCACGCTGATCAACGCATGTGACGCGGGGCGCGAAGGTGAGTTGATCTTCCGCCTGATCGCGCAGTACGCGGCCGACAGCACGGCCACCACGCGCGCCAAGGGCCTGGGCAAGGACGTCAAGCGCCTGTGGCTGCAGAGCATGACGCCGGCGGCCATCCGCGATGGCTTCGATGCCTTGCGCTCTGACGAGCAGATGATGCCGCTGGCCAGCGCCGCGCGTTGCCGCTCCGAGGCCGACTGGCTGGTGGGCATCAATGGCACGCGTGCCATGACGGCTTTCAACTCGCGTGATGGCGGTTTCTTCCTGACCACCGTGGGCCGGGTGCAGACCCCGACGCTGTCCATCGTGGTGGAGCGCGAAGAAAAGATCCGCAAGCACGTCTTCCGTGATTACTGGGAGATCAAGGGCACCTTTGGTGCTGAGGCTGGTGCCTATGACGGCAAGTGGTTCGACCCCGCCTTCAAGAAGGACAAGGCCGCCGCGGAAGGTTCTGCCGAGGCCGAGTTCAAGGCCGACCGCGTCTGGTCTGCTGCCGAAGCGCAGGCCATTGCCGATGCGGTGCGTGGCAAGCAGGGCACGGTCACCGAAGAGGCCAAGCCCAGCAACCAGTCCAGCCCGCTGTTGTATGACCTGACCACGTTGCAGCGTGAGGCCAACTCGCGTTTCGGCTTCAGTGCCAAGACCACGCTGGGCCTGGCGCAGGCCCTGTATGAAAAGCACAAGGCCCTGACCTACCCACGTACCGATTCGCGCGCACTGCCCGAGGACTACGTCAACGTGGTCAAGGACACCATGGGCATGATTGCCAGCGAAGACCTGCCCGGGCCGCTGCGTGAGCTGGCCCAGCACGCCGGCAAGGCCATCAAGGAAGGCTACGTCAAGCCCAACAAGCGCGTGTTCGACAACGCAAAGGTGTCGGATCACTTTGCCATCATCCCCACGATGCAGGCGCCCAAGAGCCTGACCGAGGCCGAAGCCAAGCTGTACGACATGGTCGTCAAGCGCTTCATCGCCGTGTTCTACCCGGCGGCCGAGTTCATGGTCACCACCCGCATCACCAAGGTGCCCGCGGCCGGCAAGGAGCATTGCTTCCAGACCAACGGCAAGGTGCTGGTCAAGCCGGGCTGGATGGCCGTCTATGGCAAGGAAGCCTCGGAAGAGGGCGACGAGCGCACGCTGGTGGCCGTCAAGCCGGGCGAGGCCGTGCTCAATGAAGACGTGGCCGTCAACGCCTTGAAGACCAAGCCGCCCGCACGTTACTCTGAAGCGACGCTGCTGAGCGCCATGGAAGGCGCCGGCAAGCTGATCGACGACGAGGAGCTGAAGGCCGCGATGACCGAGAAGGGCCTGGGCACACCAGCCACCCGTGCGGCCATCATTGAAGGCCTGATCACTGAAAAGTACATGTACCGCGAAGGCCGTGAGCTGATCCCCACGGCCAAGGCCTTCCAGCTGATGACGCTGCTGCGTGGCCTGGGCGTGGAAGACCTGACCAAGCCCGAGCTGACCGGCAACTGGGAGTTCAAGCTCTCGGAGATGGAAAAGGGCCGCCTGAGCCGCGAGGCCTTCATGGCCGAGATCGCGGACATGACCCAGCGCGTGGTGCAAAAGGCCAAGGAATACGACCGCGACACCATCCCCGGTGACTACGCCACCCTGAGCGCGCCCTGCCCGAACTGCGGCGGCGTGGTCAAGGAAAACTACCGCCGCTTCACCTGCACGGGCAAGGGCGGTGGTGACGATGCCGCGGGTTGTGGCTTCAGCATGACCAAGATCCCGGCAGGCCGCAGCTTCGAGTTGCACGAGGTCGAGCAACTGATGCGCGAGCACAAGATCGGCCCGCTGGAAGGCTTCCGCTCCAAGGCGGGTTGGCCCTTCACGGCCGAGCTCAAGCTGGTGCGTGACGAAGAGTCCGCCAACTGGAAGATGGAGTTCGACTTTGGCGAAGACGCCAAGAAAGACGACGAATCCGGCGAGGCAGTGGACTTCAGTGACCAGACCAGCCTGGGGCTTTGCCCCAAGTGCGGGGGCCAGGTCTACGAGTACGGCAGCAACTACGTGTGCGAGAACACGCAGGGCGCCACCAAGGCCAAGTGCGACTTCAAGAGCGGCAAGGTCATCCTGCAGCAACCCATCATGCCCGACCAGGTCAGCAAGCTGCTGGAAACCGGCAAGACCGACCTGCTGGACGGCTTCGTGTCCAACAAGACGCGCCGCAAGTTCAAGGCCTTCCTGAGCTGGGACGCCAAGGCGGGCAAGGTGGGCTTCGAGTTCGAGCCGCGTGCGCCGCGTGTGCCGGCGGCCAAGAAGGCGGCAGCCAAGAAGGCCGCCTGATCTTGATCCTGTTGTAACGATGTTGTAAGGGGCCGGGCAACCGGCCCTTTTTCCGTTTTGACATGAGCCGACAGGACCAAGGGTTGCCCCGGTGGTGTATCTTCGCCACCTCGTTAACCGGACCTTGAAGTTGTTGGTGATGTTGTTGCGTTCTAGCTGGGTGAAAAAGTGCGTGTCGGTGGCCATGGCAGTGAGCCTGGGCGCGATCAGTGTGCAGGCCTGGGCCCAGGTGCAGATCAAGGGCGCAGGGGCCAGCTTCCCCTCGCATGTCTACGAGCGCTGGACGCACCGGTTTGCCGAGTTGAACCCTGGTGTGGCGGTGCGCTATAGCCCCTCGGGCTCTGGTGACGGCGTCAAACAGATCAAGGCGCGTGCCGTGCACCTGGGTGGCACGGACAGTCCTTTGACGCCACAGCAACTCAGCGAGAATAAGCTGATCCAGATCCCCATGGTCGTGGGCGGTCTGGTGCCGGTGATCAATTTGCCGGGTGTCGGGGCCAACCAAATGGTGCTCAGCGGCGAGGTGCTGGCCGACATCATGCGGGGTGACATCCAGCGTTGGGACGACCCTCGCATTGCTGCCCTGAACCCCGGTTTGCGTCTGCCGGGCTTGCCCGTGAGCCGCATCGTTCGTGAAGATGCCTCCGGCTCGACCGAGGTCTGGACGCGCTACCTGGGCCTGTCCTCGGCGCGTTTTGCGTCCGCCGTGCCGGTGTCGCAGAAGCCCGCCTGGCCGGGCAGCACGATGGCCGCCAAGGGCAATGACGGCGTGGCCACCTTGCTCAAGGACACACCGGGTGGCATCAGCTATGTGTCGTTCGATCGGGTGCTCAAGGACCGCCTGGTGGGCGTGAAACTGCGCAACCCCGCGGGCAATGTCGTGGTGGCTTCAGAAGAGGCCTTTCGTGCCGCGATCCTCGCGTCGGACGTCTACCGCAAGGGCGAGGACATGGCCAGCCTGTTGAGCCTGGCCCGCCCAGACGCCTGGCCGCTGACCGCCACCAGCTATGTGTTGCTGGACGCCGAGCCCAAGGACATGGCCTCGGCCGACTGGGTGGCCCGCTTCGTCTACTGGTGCTTCATGCACGGTGACGAGCTGACCCGAGGCACCGGCTTTGCGCCTTTGCCCGAGCGCGTGCAGGCCAAATTGTCCGGCCGCCTGCTGCAGATCCATGGCCCTGGTGGCCAGGTGCCCAAATTCATCGCACCCTGACCGTGGGGCGCCAGGCGGTGTAAGGTTTGGGGCTGCTGACACGACTGAATCGATGCGGCCCGTTTTGGGCCCCGATCCAGCAGGAGTTTGAGCATGGCCCTGATCCGAACCTCTCGTCATTTTTCGCACCCTGACAGCGGGATGACCCACGGGGTGTCCAGCGAGATCACACCGCGCGCGGTGTATGAGGGCCGTCGCGCCTGGCTGAAAGAAGCGGCGGCCTTGGGTGGGGCCGCAGTGGGCCTGCAAGCCGCTTCCGGCTTGTGGCTGAGCGGTGATGCCGAAGCGGCCACAGCAGCGGCCCCCCTGGTGGCGCGGCCGGGTGTGCTGGCGGCCTTGCCTGGTGTGCGCAGCACGGTGGTGGGCGCCTATGCCATGGACAAGGTCACGCCCTACGAGAAGGTGACCCGCTACAACAACTTCTACGAATTCGGCACCGACAAGGAAGACCCCTGGCAGAACGCCGGCACGCTCAAGCCTCGTCCCTGGACCTTGAGCATCGAAGGCGAGGTGGGCAAGCCCCTGAAGCTCGGCCTGGATGACTTGCTCAAGCTGGGCGCCATGGAAGAGCGCATCTACCGCCTGCGTTGTGTGGAGGGCTGGTCCATGGTGATCCCGTGGGTGGGTTATTCGCTGTCGACGCTGATCCAGCGCGCGGCACCCACCAGTCGCGCCAAGTACGTCGAGTTCATCAGCCTGGCTGATGAAAAGCAGATGCCCGGCGTGCGGTCTGGCGTGCTGGACTGGCCTTATGTGGAAGGCCTGCGCATCGACGAGGCCATGCACCCGCTGACCATGATGGCCTTTGGCCTGTATGGCGAGGTGCTGCCCAACCAGAACGGTGCCCCGCTGCGCCTGGTTGTGCCCTGGAAATACGGTTTCAAGAGCGCCAAGTCGATCGTCAAGATCCGCCTGGTCGACAAGGAGCCCGTGTCATCGTGGACCAAGGCCAATGCCCGTGAATACGGCTTTTATTCGAACGTGAACCCGACGGTGGACCATCCGCGCTGGAGCCAGGCCACCGAGCGGCGCCTGGGTGAGGGCGGTTTCTTTGCGCCCCGCAAGACAACTCTGATGTTCAATGGCTACGAGGCCCAGGTGGGGCAACTCTATGCCGGCATGGATTTGAAGAAGTACTACTGATGCAACTGTCTCTTGTGAACCAGTGGCTGCTCAAGCCCTGGGTGAAGCCCCTGCTGTGGCTGCTGTGTGCCGTGCCCTTTGCCGGCCTGATGGTGGGCCTGGCCACCGACCAGTTGGGCGCCAACCCTGCCGAGAAACTGATCCGCGAAACCGGTGAGTGGACGCTGCGCTGGTTGTGGCTGACCCTGGCGGTTTCACCCCTGCGTGAGGCGGCGTCCCTGCCAGCCTTGTTGCGTTACCGGCGCTCGTTGGGCGTGACTGTTTTCATCTATGCCGTGCTGCACTTCCTGGCCTATGCCTGGCTGGACAAGGGCCTGGTGCTCGACGACATCATCAAGGATGTCTACAAGCGCAATTTCATCCTGGTGGGGGTGGCGGCGCTGGTGCTGATGACCCCGCTGGCCTTGACCTCGTTCAACGCGGCCATCCGCAAGCTGGGCGGCAAGCGCTGGCAGGCGCTGCACAAGCTGGTCTACGCCGTGGCCTTGCTCGGCCTGCTGCACTTCTACTGGAAGAAGGCGGCCAAGAATGATGTGAGCGAGGTCATGGTCTATGCCGTGATCCTGGCGGTGCTGCTGGGCTGGCGCGCGATGCGCAAGGGCGGGGTGATGGGCATGCTGCGGACACGTTGAAAGGCCACCCATGAGCATCAGCCTGCGCGAACTGCTGTCCATCGACCTGCCCATCCTGCAGGCGCCCATGGCGGGCGTGCAGGGCAGCGCCTTGGCCATGGCGGTCAGTGGTGCGGGCGGGCTGGGTGCCTTGCCCTGTGCGATGTTGTCGCTGGACGCCATGCGTCACGAACTGGCCGCCATTCAGTCTGCATTGGCTGGGCGCCCCTTCAACGTCAATTTTTTCTGCCATGTGCCGCCGGCTTTCGATGCGGTTGCCGAGCAGCGTTGGCGTGAAGCCTTGGCGCCCTATTACGCAGAGTTCGGCATTGACCCGACGCAGATCCCGGCCGGGCCGGGGCGCCAGCCCTTCAGCCATGAAGTGGCCGATGTATTGGAGGCGTTCAGGCCAGCCGTGGTGAGCTTCCATTTTGGTTTGCCCGAGCCGGCTTTGCTCGAGCGCGTGCGGGGCTGGGGCGCCAAGGTGCTGTCTTCTGCCACCACGGTGGACGAGGCACGCTGGCTGGTGGCCAGAGGCGTGGATGCCGTCATCGCGCAAGGCGTGGAGGCGGGTGGGCACCGGGGCATGTTCCTGACGAACGACCTCAGCACCCAGATGGGCACGATGGCCCTGCTGCCGCAGATCGTTCACGCCGTGGACGTGCCGGTGATTGCGGCAGGTGGCATCGCCGATGCGCAGGGCGTGGCGGCCGCCATGCGTCTGGGTGCAGCCTGTGTCCAGGTCGGAACGGCCTACCTGCTGTGTCCGGAGGCGACCACCTCTGCCATTCACCGGGCTGCCTTGCAACGCGAATCGGCCCGGCACACGGCCTTGACCAATCTGTTCACTGGCCGCCCAGCCAGGGGCATCGTCAACCGCTTCTTGCGCGAACTGGGGCCAGTCAACCCCGTGGCGCCCGCGTTTCCGCTGGCGACGGGTGCCGTCGCCCCCTTGCGTGCTGCAGCAGAAAAACGGGGGCTAGGTGACTTCTCGCCTTTGTGGGCAGGGCAGAACGTCAGCGGTTGCCGCGAGGTGTCTGCAGCCGAGCTGACCCGCGATCTGGCGCGCCTTCTGGACAAGCCTTGATCCCCCTGGTCCCGTAACGTGGGCCCAGGGTGACAATGTCGCCCATGATCGATCTGCTGCTTCTTTTCATCCCCTTCTTCGCCCTGGTGCTGCTGGGCTGGGTCGCAGCACGCCGGGGCGTGGTGCCCATTGATGGCATCGGTTCGCTCAACAGCTTCGTGCTGTACTTCGGCCTGTCGGCCATGGTGTTCCGGCTCAGTGCCAGCGGCTCGTTGATGCAAGAGGGTTTGCTGGGCCTGCTGCTGGCTTATGGCTTGGCGGGTTCGGTGGTGACGGCGCTGGCCTTGATCTGGGCTGTGCGCGCTGGCCTGGTCCGTCGCGATGGCGGGCTGGTGGCCTTGGTCACGGCCTTTCCTAATACGGGCTTTCTGGGGTTGCCCTTGTTGACCGGTTTGCTGGGGCCGCAGGCCGCAGGGCCGGTGGCCGCAACCCTGATCGTGGACGTGCTGTTGCTCAGCTCACTCTGCCTGGCCTGGGCGCATTCGCATGCGGCGCAGGATGCGCCCGGTGACGATCCGCAGGAGGTGTGGCACGCGGTGCAGGCCTCGCTCAAAGGGGCGTTGCGCAACCCGCTGTTGTGGTCCATGGCCGTGGGCATGGCGTTCGCGGCGCTGCATTGGCATCTGCCCAAGCCGGTGGACGAGACCGTGCGCCTGTTGGGCCTGTCGGCCACGCCCACGGCCTTGTTCACACTGGGGGCCATCCTGGCGCGCGCGCAGATGCAGCCTTTGCATGTGGAGGTGGCCATGCCGGGCATCCAGGTGCCGGCTGTGCTCAAACTGGCGGTTCACCCGATGCTGGTCTGCGCACTGGGCTGGGGGCTGCATCGTGCGGGTGTGACCCTGACCGACGCAGGCCTGCTGACGGTGACCATGGCCGCGGCCTTGCCTTCGGCCAGCAATGTGTCGATGCTGGCCGAGCGTGAAGGGGCCAACACCACGCTGGTGGCACGCGTCATCTTGTGGACCACGGCTTGCGCGCTGGTCACGGCGGCCTTGTGGGCGCACCTGCTGGGTGTTCAGGCCGCGCTGGCCACCACCTGATTGCGGCCGGCCACCTTGCCCTGATAGAGGGCGGTGTCGGCGCGGTTGATGGGCGCATCCACGACTTCGTCGTTCTGGTGGGTGCTCACGCCAAAGGTCATGCTGACCTTGATCTGTTTGCCGTTGAAGGGCACCTCGATGGCTTCGACCTGCTGCCTCAGCCGTTCGGCCACGCTTTTGGCCAGATCCAGTGTGGCGTCAGGCATCAGGAACAGAAACTCTTCGCCACCCCAGCGCGCGACGCTGTCCTGCTCGCGCAGGGCTTGTCGCAAGGTCTGGCTCACGGCCTTGAGCACCTTGTCGCCCGCCGCATGGCCGTGCTGGTCATTGATGGACTTGAAGTGATCGATGTCGGCCAGGACAAAGGCCAGCGGGGCCTGGTGGCGCTTGCGTTGCACGAGTTCGTACTCGGCGATCTCCAGCAGGCTGCGCCGGTTGAGCAGTTGCGTCAGCGGGTCGGTCGTGGCCAGGATGCGCAGCTCTCTTTCGGCCTTGGTGACCAGCTTGAGGTAGATGCCCGACAGGTAGGTCAGCAGCAGGAAGGTGACGGCGATGTTGAAGTAGCGCAGGCCTGAAAGCGTTTGCGCACTGATCACGTCCAGCGGCGTGAGGTCACGCATGGCATGGTCCAGGCCGATGTACAGCAGCAGCATGGAGGTGATGAGCACGGGCTTGAAGGCCTTGATCTTCATCTGACTGATCACCACGACGGGCACGACCACCAGCAGGTAGTAGTGAAAGCCGCTGTCCCAGCCGATGGCACGTACGGCCAGGATGGCGTGGGCCAGGATCTCGAAGACGATCAGGGAGACGGCCAGCAGGTTGAGCCGCTTCTTGAGGCACAGGTAGCTGGCCGCAAACAGGAGCACGCTGCCCAGGTTGATCCACGCCAGCGTGTGGGCGCCCAGGCCGTAGAACAGGCCCATGAACATCACATGGGTCGCGCCGGCCACGACGGCGATCTTGTACATCAGCCCCCAGAAGGCGAAAGCCGTATTGCGGTTGCCGAAAGTCTTGTCCATGTAGGGCTGTGCACGCTCCATCGTCTACGGTTATCGGCGTGCACCGTCGGGACTTGAGCACTTCTCTACGCGGCGATCGACAAGGTGATGTGGCCGGTGTAGCCCGCGGCCACGCTGCCGCTGAGGGTGGTCATCTCCAGGGTGACGCCGTCGCTGAACACGTTGTCGGTGGCGAAGCTGATCTTGCCCAGGTTGGTGAGGCTGGCGCTGTAGCCGCTGGCGTTGGTGTAGACCTCGGTGCAGGTGCTGACCGGAAATGCCAGTTGCGTGGTCTTGAGCTTGTTGGAAAAGCTCGTGGCCGTGGTCAGGCTGCGGTAGATCTCCAGGTGCATGTGCGGCATGCGGCCGTCATAACAGCCAGGGAAGACCGTGGTGAAGGTGACGTTGCCGCTGGCATCGGTGGCCTGTACGCCGCGCAGGTAGTTCTGGTCGGTGACACCGCTGGAGTACAGCGAGTACTTGCCGTCGCGGTTGCAATGCCACAGGTAGATGGCATAGCCCTCCAGCGAGGCGCAGGCCGCATTGGTATTGGTGAGCTGGATGGTCAGAACCAGCGGCACACCGGCGGCCGTGCCGCTGGCGCCATCGATGCTGCTGCGGATGTCGCTGCGCACGATGCTGGCCAGGGCCAGGACGTTGCTGGTGGCGCCGTTGCTGGTGTTGGAGCCGTCGCCGGGGTAGGGCCCGGCGGTTTCCTCCGGGGCCACCGAGCAGGTGTTGACCGACGTGCCGCCGGTGCTGGTGCTGGACGTGGTGTCAGTGCTGGAGCCGCTGCTCGTGGTGGCGCCCGTCGTGGTGCCTGTGCTGCCCGCGTCACCGCCGCCGCCACAGCCAACCAGAGGCAGGGCTGCGGTGGCCGTCAAGGTGCCTACGCTGCCCAGCCAGCGCAGCATCTGGCGGCGCTCCTGTTGCTGGGCCAGTGCGCGCAGATCGTGTTCAAGTCCGTGTGGGTGCATGGTCGGGCGGGGCATGGTGTGGTGGTGGTGCCATGCTGCCTGCCGCATGCTGCTGCTTCGTGTGCGCTTTTTGTCGGCGCTGACACATTGGTGTGTCAGCGGCGGTGCAGCACCCCCTTGAGCGCCACACCGGTGTGCGTCTTCTTCGCGACGATGTGATCGGGCGTGCCTTCGCCCGCGACCTTGCCACCACCGGTGCCGCCTTCAGGGCCCATGTCGATGATCCAGTCGGCTTCGGCGATCACGTCCAGATCGTGCTCGATCACGACCACGCTGTGGCCGCCATCCACCAGCCTGTGCAGCACGCGGATGAGTTTTTCCACGTCGGCCAGGTGCAGGCCCACCGTGGGTTCATCCAGCACATACAGGGTGTGCGGCGCCTTGTTGCCGCGGCGGGTGATGTCGTCGCGCACCTTGCTGAGCTCGGTCACCAGCTTGATGCGCTGGGCTTCACCGCCCGACAAGGTGGGTGAGGGCTGGCCCAGTGTCAGGTAGCCCAGGCCCACGTCCTGCAGCAGCTTGAGTGGGTGCGCGATGGAGGGCATGGTGGCGAAGAACTCGACGGCCTCGTCCACCTCCATCTTGAGCACGTCACCGATGTGCTTGCCGCGCCAGGTGGCGGCCAGCGTCTCGGGGTTGAAGCGCATGCCGTTGCAGGTGTCGCAGTGCACCTTCACATCGGGCAGGAAGGCCATCTCGATGGTGCGGATGCCCTGGCCTTCGCAAGCCGGGCAGCGGCCCTCACCGGTGTTGAAGCTGAAGCGGCCTGCGCCCCAGCCGCGCGCGCGGGCTTCGAGCGTGTCGGCAAACAGCTTGCGGATGGTGTCCCAGAAGCCGATGTAGGTGGCCGGGCAGGAGCGCGGTGTCTTGCCGATCGGGGTCTGGTCGACTTCGAGCACGCGGTCCACCACGCCCCAGCCTTCGACGCCATCGCAACCGACCCAATGTGGCGCGGTGTTGGCGCGCTCCTTCGGCGGGATGCTGACGGCCGCCTGCACATTGGCCAGCAGCACGTCACGCGCGATGGTGGACTTGCCCGAGCCGGATACGCCGGTCACGGCCACCAGGCGTTGCAGCGGCACCTTGACGTTGACCTTGTCCAGGTTGTGCAGGCGCGCCTTCTTGATGCTCAGTTGAGGTGTTTCTGCGGTGATGGCGCGGCGTTCACCAATGGGGTGGGCCATGGGCGTGCGCAGGCAGCGGCCGGTGACGGAGTGCTCGGCGGCCATGATGTCGGCCACCGTGCCTTCGGCCACCACGGTGCCGCCCCGCACACCGGCACCGGGGCCGATGTCGATGATGTGCTCGGCGCGCCGGATCGTGTCTTCATCGTGTTCGACCACCACGAGCGTGTTGCCCTCTTTGCCCAGCGTGTGCAGGGCTTCGAGCAGCAACTGGTTGTCGCGCGGGTGCAGGCCGATGGTGGGCTCGTCCAGCACGTAGCACACGCCCTGCAGGTTCGAGCCCAGCTGGGCGGCCAGGCGGATGCGCTGGGCCTCGCCACCCGACAAGGTGGGCGCGGCGCGGTCCAGGCTGAGGTAGCCCAGGCCGACCTGTTCCATGAAGCTCAGGCGGCTCTTGATCTCGCTGACGATGTCGCGGGCGATGGTGGCTTCGCGGCCATCCAGCTTGAGCTTCTCGCCCCACTTGCGCGCGTCCTTGACGGACAGGGCCGACAGATCGGCGATGGACTGGCCTCGCAGTTGCACGGCGCGTGCCACCGGATTCAACCGGGCGCCATGGCAGCTTTCGCATTCGGCATCGGTCACGTCTTCCACATCGGGCTCGGCAAAGGTCTGCTCGCGGCCCTTGTTGTCATCGGTCTGCGAGTCGTCCATGACCTTGCGCTGCTCGCGGGTCAGGGCCAGGCCCGTGCCCACGCAATCGGGGCACCAGCCGTGCTTGCTGTTGTACGAGAACAGGCGCGGGTCCAGCTCGGGGTAGCTGGTGCCGCAGCTCGGGCAGGCGCGCTCGGTCGAGAAGACCTTGACGCGGCCCATGTGCAAGGTGGACTTGCCCGAGGCCAGCGCCTCTGACAGGCCCTCCAGCCCGGTGATCAGGTGGACCACGCCCTTGCCATGTTCCAGCGCGCTGGCCAGCAGTTCACGCAGGCGGGCTTCGTTCTCGGGCTTGACCACCACGTCGCCCACGGGCAGCTCGATGGTGTGCTCGCGGTAGCGGTCGATCTTGGGGCCGCCCGCGGTGCCCCAGCCCGCGCTGGGCAGGAACTCGCCGTCCACGCGCAGGTGCGTGAAGCCGCGTGAGGCTGCCCACTTGGCCAGCTCGGTGTAGATGCCCTTGCGGTTGACCACCAGCGGTGCCATCAGGCCGATGTGCTGGCCACGGTAGTCGCGCACCCATTGGGCCGCGATGGCCTCGGGGGTTTGCGGCAGCACGGCCATGGGGTGGCCGTCGGCATCACAGCAGGCGGGGTTGGTGCAGTGCTGCACGCCCAGCTTGACGAACAGCAGGCGCAGGAAGTGGTGCACTTCGGTGGTGGTGCCCACGGTGCTCTTGCGGCCGCCGCGTGACAGGCGCTGCTCGATGGCCACGGTGGGCGGGATGCCATACACCGCATCGACTTCAGGACGGCCAGCAGGCTGCACGAGCGAACGTGCATAGGCGTTGAGCGATTCCAGATAACGGCGCTGGCCTTCGTTGAAGAGGATGTCGAACGCGAGCGTGGATTTGCCCGAGCCCGACACGCCCGTGATGACGTTGAACTTGCCGCGCGGGATGTGCACGCTCAGGCCCTTGAGGTTGTTCTCATGGGCATTGACCACTTCGATGCTGTCGTGGCCCGGGGCCTTGGCCGCGGCTTCACGGCGGCGTTCGCGGCGTGCCTTGATGATGGCTTGCAGGGAGGTGCCGGCGTCCTCACGCAACTTGTCGGCCAGGCCCAACTCGTAGGCGGCTTCACGCTCCATCGCGACCACGGCTGCGCTGGACTCGGCCTCATCCAAGGCGGCCTTGCCGGTTTTGCCCTTGCCTTTGCCTGCTGTGCCTTTGGTGGCCTTGGCTGGCTGTTCTTCGCCGCCAGGCGCACTCAGGCCCAGCGCATCTTCGTACTCGCGCAGTGCCACACCGGTGGCCGTGTGCTTCAGGCGCACTTCTTCCGGCGGGCCATAGGCCACCAGTTGGCCACCGGCATCACCGCCTTCAGGGCCAAGCTCGATCAGCCAGTCGCAGGCACGGATCACATCGAGGTTGTGCTCGATGAGGATGATGGAGTTGCCTGCATCCAGCAGCTTGACAAAGGCCCGCATCAGCTTGGCGATGTCGTCGAAGTGCAGGCCGGTGGTGGGCTCGTCGAACATGAAGAGCGTGCCCTTGCGCGCCGTGCGCTGGCCCGACTTGCTGGCTTGCTGCGCGGTCTCGACCAGGTGGCCGGCCAGCTTGAGGCGTTGTGCCTCGCCGCCCGACAAGGTCGGCACAGGCTGGCCCAGCTTGACGTAGTCCAGGCCCACGTCGTGCAAGGGCTGCAGGGCCCGCACCACGTCCACATCCTGGCCGAACAGGCGCACGGCCTCGGCCACCGTCAGCTCCAGCACGTCCGAGATGGACAGCTGCTTGCCCAGGCGCTCGATCTTGACCTCGCGCACCTCGGCGCGGAAGCGTGTGCCATCGCAATCCGGGCAGCGCAGGTAGACGTCGCTGAGGAACTGCATCTCCACGTGCTCGAAGCCCGAACCACCGCAGGTGGCACAACGGCCCGTGCCCGCATTGAAGCTGAAGGTGCCGGCGGTGTACTGGCGTTCGCGTGCCAGCGGCGTCACGGCAAAGATCGTGCGCACCGCATCGAAGGCGCCCACATAGCTGGCCGGGTTCGAGCGGGCCGTCTTGCCGATGGGGGACTGGTCGACAAAGTTGACAGCGCTCAGCCAGTCGGCACCGAGCAGCTCATCGTGCTCGCCGGGGGAGTCGGTGGCCTGGCCGAAGTGGCGCAGCAGCGCGGGGTGCAGGATGTCCTGGATCAGCGTGGACTTGCCCGAGCCACTGACACCCGTCACGCCCACCAGGCGCTGCAGCGGGAATTCAATGTTCAGGTTCTGCAGGTTGTGCTGGCGCGCGCCCTGCAGGATCAGCTTGGGCGTGTTCTCTTGAACCACGCGGCGCAGGCCCATGCCGATGGTGCGGCGCGCGCCCAGGTAGGCACCGGTCAGGGTCTCTGCCTTCTTCAGGTCTTCGGGCGTGCCATCGAACACGATGCGGCCACCTTGGTGGCCCGGGCCTGGCCCTAAGTCGATCACGCGGTCGGCGGCCAGCATCACGGCGGGGTCATGCTCGACCACCACCAGCGTGTTGCCGGCATCGACCAGGCGCTGCATGGCCACGTTGATGCGGTCCATGTCGCGCGGGTGCAGGCCGATGCTGGGCTCGTCCAGCACGAACAGGGTGTTGACCAGCGAGGTGCCCAGGGCCGTGGTCAGGTTGATGCGCTGCACCTCACCGCCCGACAGGGTGCGGCTCTGGCGGTCCAGCGTCAGGTAGCCCAGGCCGACATCGACCAGGTACTTCAGCCGCGTGCGGATCTCGTCGAGCAGCAGGGCCAGGGCGTCGTTGTCACCGCGGTTGGCCAGCGTCACGAAAGAGAAGAAGCGCTGCAGCTGCGAGATGGGCATGAGCATGACGTCATGCAGGCTCAGGCCTGGCAGGGCGTCGAACACCGCGCGGGACATGCCCGTGCCATGCGGCTTGAAGCGCTTGGCCGGGGCCAGCACGGCATCGGCGTCTTCGCGTGAGCCCAGGCGCCACAGCAGCGATTCAGGCTGCAGGCGTGCGCCATCGCAGGTGGGGCAGGTGGTGTAGCTGCGGTACTTGGACAAGAGCACGCGGATGTGCATCTTGTAGGCCTTGCTTTCGAGGTACTCGAAGAAGCGCTTGATGCCGTACCACTGCTTGTTCCAGTTGCCCTTCCAGGTGGGATCGCCATCGAGCACCCAGGCCTTGTGCTCGGCTGTCATCTGCGCCCAGGTGGTGTCGCGCGGGATGCCGGCGTCACCGGCGTACTTGATCAGGTCGGCCTGGCAGTCGGCCCAGGCGGGTGTCTGCAAAGGCTTGATGGCGCCGCCACGCAGCGTCTTCTTGCCATCGGGGATGACCAGGCCCCAGTCCACGCCGATGACGCGGCCAAAGCCACGGCAGGCCGGGCAGGCGCCCGCGGCGGAGTTGAAGGAGAACATGCCCGGTGTGGGCGCGCTGTAGCGGCGATGGCTGTCCGGGCAGTGCAGGCCGGCGGAGAAACGCCACAAGGTGGGCTCTGGCTCGGAACCATCGGGCAATGTGTCGCCAGCCTCAGGCAAGGCATACACGGTGATGTGGCCACTGCCACGTTTGAAGGCCACTTCCAGGGCCTCCATGACGCGAGGACGGTCCAGATCGGCGCCGGTGGGATCGGCACCGATGCGGAAGCGGTCGGCCACCACGTCCAGCACCAGGCGTTCGTCCGAGGCGATGTCGGCGCTGGCTTCATCCTTGGCTTTCTTGCCGGCTGCCTTGCTGGCTTTCTTGGCCGCGGCCTTCTTCTTGGCGGGCTGGGCATCGCCTTCGGCCTCGACCGCCGCCGCTGCCTGCGATGCCGTCAGCGCGGCGGAGGGCAGCAGGCTGGCCTTGACCACACGCTGCGCCTGGATGCGCGAAAAGCCGCTGGCCGACAGCCATTCCTGCATCTGCTCGGGCGTGGTGTTGGCGGGCAGTTCTGCACCAAAGGTGATCACCACGCGGCGCCCACCGGGTGTGGCCGCGCAACGTCCGAGCAGTTCTTCAAACACCGATTGCGGCGTGTCTTCGCGCACCAGCAGGCCGGTGTCCTGGTCGAACAACTGTGCGGCGCGGGCAAACAGCAGCTTGAGGTGGTCGTTGAGCTCCGTCATCGTGCCGACCGTCGAGCGCGAGGTGCGCACGGGGTTGGTCTGGTCGATGGCGATGGCCGGGGGCACGCCTTCCACTCGGTCCACGGCGGGGCGGTCCATGCGGTCGAGGAACTGGCGCGCGTAGGCGCTGAAGGTCTCGACGTAGCGACGCTGACCCTCTGCATACAAGGTATCGAATACCAGCGAGGATTTGCCCGAACCGCTGGGGCCGGTCACCACGGTCAGCTCACCCGTGCGGATGTCCAGATCGAGGTTTTTGAGGTTGTGCTGGCGGGCACCGCGTATGCGGATATCGGACATGGGACACCTTGCGCTGGAGAACCGCTGCAGAAGGATGCCCGCAGCAGACGGAGCGCAAACATTCTAGAGACGGATTCATGACGGCGCGGGCGAAAGGGCATCAATACCTTGTCCGAATGCCTGGGTTGAGCCGGGTTTGTTACGTCTTATCGCTCAAGTCTCCGTCTCAAGCGACGTAAAGCCCTTTGTAGCGGGGCATGACAAATGCCCGGGTGCCAGCAGGCACCCCGCCTTGCGTCAAGCGCGCTGCTGTCGACGCACCGCATGAGCCGGAGGTGTCGTCCAGCCGGCTTCTGCATTTTTTGAAGAGCAACCCGAGGAGCCTGACGTGATATCGACCTGGATCGCCAATCTGCCACTGCGCCACAAGTTCATCTTGTTGAGCATCGTGGCTTTGCTGATGGCGGGCGCGCCTTCGGTACTTGTGCTGAGCGAATCGGTCGCCAACCTTCAAGCACTGAAGGACGAGGACATGGGGCTGGCGCCTTCCAAGGCCATGCTCAAGTTGATCAAGCTGACGCAAGAGCATCGGGGCCTGTCCGCCGCCGTGCTCAGCGGGGACAGCAGCAAGCAGGCTGTCCGCCAGGAGCGTCAGGCTCAGGTGGATCAGGCTTTCGAGCAGGTGGCCCAGACCCTGGGGCAGCTCTCCGATACCGGTTTGAAAGACAGCATCAAGGCGCTGCAGGGTGAATGGCAAACGCTGGCCCACGATGTGGGGGGCGCAGGCCTGACCATGCCCGTGAGCGTCAAGCGCCATACGCAGTTGGTCAAGAGTGAGCTCATGCTGCTGGAGGATGTGGTGGGCGTGTCTGGCCTGGCGCTGGATGCCGATGCCCAGTGCTACTACCTGATCACCGCCGCCTTCCGCGATCTGCCCCGCTTGAGCGAGAAGCTCGGGCTGTCGCGCGCCAAGGGTGCGACCATGCTGGTCAAGAAGGACCCCAATTCCACCGAGACCCAGGCGCTGGCCAGCCTGCTCGATGGCATCCAGATGCATGCGCTGGACGTGGCGCGCGATGTCGACAAATCCGGCGTTCTCAAGGAGGGCGATGCGGCCGACTTGCTGCACGCCGTGCAGGAGGCCAAAGCAGCCCTGGTGCGCGGCCAGGATCTGATCAACACCGTGGTGCAGACAGAAGACCTGTCGGGCATGGACTCGACGGCCTATTTCCGTGACCTGACCAGCGTGATCCAGGCCCAGTTTGCCGCCAGCGAGCAGATCGTTGGCCACCTGGATGGCCGCCTGCAGGCGCGCATCGACGGCGAGACCCGCCAGGTCGTCCTGACCGCGCTGGTGATGCTGATCATGTCGGCCCTGGGGGCTGCGGTGGCCATGGTCATCACCCGCATGACGACCCGCACCGTCCATGGCGCCGTGAAGGCCGCCCAGGCCATGGCCGATGGCGACCTGAGCCAGTCCATGCATTCCGAGCAGCGCGACGAGATCGGGCAACTGGTGCGCGCCATGGGGGCGGCCGTGGCCCAGTTCAAGCACGTGATCTCCGGCATCAAGGACGCGAGCGAGTCGGTTGCCACGGCGTCCACCCAGATCGCACAAGGCAATCTGGACCTGAGCGCCCGCACCGAGAACCAGGCTTCATCCCTGCAGCAGACGGCGTCCTCCATGGAGGAAATGTCGGCCACGGTCAGCCACAACGCCAGCACGGCGCAGCGTGCCAATGAACTGGCCTTGCAGGCGGCCTCCGAGGCCGCACGCAGCGGCGAGACCTTCTCGCAAGTGGTGCAGAAGATGTCGGCCATCCAGCAGTCCAGCCACCGCATCGCCGAGATCAACGCCGTGATCGATGGCATCGCCTTCCAGACCAATATCCTGGCCTTGAACGCTGCCGTGGAAGCGGCCCGTGCAGGCGAGCAGGGCAGGGGCTTTGCCGTGGTGGCCGCCGAAGTGCGCAGCCTGGCCCAACGTTCGACCCAGGCCGCGCGCGAGATCAAGAGCCTGATCAGCGCCAGCTCCGAAAGCGTGGACGAGGGTTGTGCCCTGGCCTCCGACACCGGCGATTCCATCGAACGCCTGGTGTCGCAGGTTCAGCAGGTCAGTCAGCTGATGACCGAGATCGCCTCGGGCAGCGAGCAGCAGCACCTGGGCATCGTGCAGGTCAACCAGGCGGTCAACCAGCTGGATCAGACCACGCAGCAGAACGCCGCGCTGGTCGAGGAGTCCAGCGCCGCCGCCGACAGCCTGCGTGATCAGGCCCAACAACTGCTGCATGCGGTGGGGCAGTTCCGGCTGGCCTGATGCGTCGAGGTTTCATGTCAACATAGCGCCTGATATTTCAATTCAGGCGCTGTTTCCCACATGACCCTCAAACGCATCCTCATCGCCCTCGTGATCCTGATCGGCTTGCCCACGCTGTACATGGTGGGTGTGCTCAAGTGGAGTTATTCCACTGGCGAGCGTGCCGGCTGGGTTCAAAAGCTTTCCAAAAAGGGTTGGGTCTGCAAGACTTGGGAAGGCGAGCAGGTGCTGGTGACGCAGCCCGGCGCCATCTCTGAAAAATTCTTGTTCACCGTCCATGACGATGCCGTGGCCGATGAGATCAACCGCATGATGGGCCAGCGTGTGGCCCTGCACTACGAAGAGAAGGTGGGGCTGCCCACCAGCTGCTTTGGCGACACACGCTACTTTGTGACCAAGGTGGTGTCGGTGGAAGACGCACCCATGTCGCCTGGTTCGGCGGTGCATGCCACGCCGGCACCTGCTGCTGCAGCCTCCGTGGCATCCGCGGCATCGGCACCCTGATCGTTCGCTGCGCCAGCAAAGCAAAGGCCCGCTTGATGCGGGCCTTGTTTTTGGATGGCGATCAAAGCGCCGGGCGCCGGACCAGCGGGTGTCAGCGCACCAGCAGCACGGGCACCTTGCTGCGCGCCAGCACCTGGGTGGTCACCGAGCCGGTCACCAGGTTCATCAGGTTGCTGTGGCCGTGCGAGCCCATGATGACCAGGTCGAACTTGCCCTTGTCGGCCATCTTGGCGATGACTTCAGGCGCGTGGCCGGTCTTGGACACATAGGCCGTGGCCAGGTTGTGCTTGGCCGTGAACTTGCGGATGGGCTTGAAGATGGCGTCGGCCGTGTCGTCGTAATAGGTCTTGAGCTGGTCGGCCGGGAACATCGAAGCGGCGTGCGGCGGGATCATGGGCACCACCGTCAGCACCGTGTACTCGTGCTGGCCGCTGAGCCACTCTTCGTGCGTCGTCAACCAGGCCAGCATGCGCTTGGTGTAGGGGCTGCCGTCCACGGGGAGCAAGATCTTCATGAGGGTCCTCTTTCTGTTGCGGTGTCAGGGCGTTGGCGTAAGTCTAGGTCAATCACGAACTGCTCGACGAAGGTGTCCTGCTCGCCTTTGCTGACATAACCACGCGGGTTGGCGGCCACGCGGCATTGCCAGGCCTGGCCTTCGTGCTGACCCCGCTTGAGGTAGTCGACAGGGCAGTGCAGGTGGCCGTGCACCCACAACTGGGCATGCCGCAGCAGCGCGTCCAGGCCGTTGCAGAAGCCGGCGGTGCCGGGTGTCAGGCCGTAGCGGGGGTCTGCGCTCAGCAGGCTGGGGGCGAAGTGGGTGACCACCACGGTGTGGCCGTCAAACGGTTCGGCCAGGGCTTGCCGCAGCCAGTCCTGGCAACGCAGGGCCAGCTCGCGCATGGCCTCGGCCAGCATGGGCTCGCCGTTGAGCAAGGTGGTGTTCTTGCGCAGGTAGAAGTTGGCCGCGCGGTAGGCTTTCTCGCGCTGCTGCAGCTGGCGCGTCAGGTTGGATTCCTCGGCCGCAAAGGCGTCGAAGTCGCTCCACAAGGTCGTGCCCACAAAGCGCACAGCGCCGATGGTGTGCACGGCCTGCTCCAGCCAGATGATGCCCAGCTGTGCGCAGATCGCCTTCAGGCGCTCGCGCGTGGGGGCGAACTCCAGCCCGTCGTACTCGTGGTTGCCGGGCACATACAGCACCGTGCGCCAGGGCGAATCAGGGCGCAGGGGCGAGAACTGGCCCAGGCCGAAATCGTCGGTTTCCAGGCGGCTGCCGGGCTGGTAGGAGCCAATGTCGCCCGCCAGGATCAGCACATCGACGTCAGGCGCAGCCTGGGCCTTGAACTGCGGGTAGCGCTCGAGGTGGAGGTCGGAAAGCAGTTGAAGACGCATCGGCGCTGAGCCAGCCTGTCGGCCGGCTGCATCAGGTCAGTTGGCGCCGTGGCAGTTCTTGTACTTCTTGCCGCTGCCGCAATGGCAGGGGTCGTTGCGGCCGATCTTGGGGCCGTCACGCACCACGGTCTCGACCTTGACGCGCTCGGCGATGCCGATCTGGGCCAGGTCCACCACGTCGAACACCAGGGCCTCGATGGCGTCATCCATGCCCTGCAGCGGGTGCTCTTCGTCCAGGGCCTTGGTCATGGCCTGCTGGGTTTCGTCCTGCTCGGGCAGGTGGCGCCAGATGGAGTCCAGCAGATCGGGCACGCCGGGCAGGGCGGCTTCTTCCAGTTGCGGGAAGTTGGCCAGGGCCCACTCGAAGCCGGCGGCCCAGTAGCCGATGCCTTCCATGGCGTCCTTGCCTTCCAGCACCTTGCCGTCGTCGTCCTCGATCAACGGGATGATGGGGTCGAACCAGCCGTCTTCCAGGATGCCGCGCAGGATCTCGTCCTTGCGGCGGGTGATCAGGCTGATCAGCTTGTCGTGCTGTTTTTCGGTCCAGCCCTCGATGCCGCCTTCGGGCATGCCTTCGGTGCCGAAGATCGGCGGCAGCCACTGCTCGGGCTCCAGCAGCACGGGCTGCACCAGCACGCCGGCGAGGTAGCCGTCCAGGATCACGGCGTCAACGGTTTCAAACGGGGCCGGCACGGCGGCCAGCAGCAGGTCGATTTCGTTGATGTCGGCGTCGGTCAGCGCGGGCGTGTTTTTCATATGGGGGGCAATTTCGGTGCGTTGAAGCCTGCATTGTGCCGGGAATGTTTTATGCGTGGCGTCCTGGCGTCAGGTTTGCACGGAAAGGAGCTGCACCATGCTGGATACCACGGCGACCAAGTTCTCTCATGTCCGACCCGAAGACACCGAGTGGCATGGCGAGGGATTGCGCGATTTTTTCCTCTACAAGGACCTCGGGATCAAGGATGCGACCAATGGCCGCGTCATCGCGCACCTCGTCAAGGCGAACAGTGCGCCAGAAACGGGCACGGGCTGGCACCGACATGAGGCTGATTTCCAGATCGTCATCATGACCAAGGGCTGGGCGCGCTTCATGTACGAGGATCAGGAGACCCTGGTGAAGGCCGGCGACTGCGTGCACCAGCGCCCGGGCGTGCGCCACTACCTGTTCGACTACTCGCCAGACATGGAGTACCTGGAGATCGTCAGCCCGGCTGATTTCCGGACCGTGGACGTGGCACCGGTGTGCGCCATCCCCGAGTCCACACCCTGGGATGGCCCGGAGGCATGAGGTGCTGCCGGCTCAGAACTCCACGTCCAGCTCGTCGATGTCGGCGGGTTCGGCCTTGGCGCCCTTGAGCCATTCCTTCATCTCGGGCTGGCCCAGCATCAGCGCGCAATAGGCCTGGCAGACGGGGTCGAGCTGGACGTCGTAGGTGGCAAAGCGCGTGCACACCGGTGCGTACATCGCATCGGCGACCGTGCGTTGCGCACCAAACAGGTAGGGGCCGCCATAGGTGGTGAGGCAGTCACGCCAGATCGCGGTGATGCGGTCGATGTCCGCCTGGGCGCGTGACCAGATCTTGAACTTGGGAAAGTGGTTGCGCAGGTTCATCGGCAGCGATGAGCGCAGCGCAGAGAAGCCCGAGTGCATCTCGCCGCTGATGGCGCGGCAGTGCGCGCGGGCCTTGGCGTCTGCGGGCAGCAGGTGCGCTTCGGGGCAGACCTCGTTGAGGTACTCGGCAATGGCCAGGGTGTCCCACACGCGGATGCCCTGGTGCTCCAGGCAAGGCACGAGGATGGAGGACGACAGCAGCAGGATCTCGGCGCGCGTGGAGGGATCGTCGGGCGGCAGGGCGTGCTCCACGAAGGGCAGGCCGGCGAAGCGTGTCAGCAGCCAGCCGCGCAGTGACCACGAAGAGTAGTTCTTGCTCGTGATCGTCAGCGTGGTCGTGGTGTCGGGCAGGGCTTTGAGGGGTGGGGGGGAAGACGCTTTCACGGCCGCCGGAGCCACCGCCTGGGCGGTGGGTTTTTTCGCCGCTGCCTTCTTGGCAGGTGCTTTGGCAAGGGTGGCCATGGGGTCTCCTTCTCTGTGGGTGCCGAGGGTGTACCTGCAAGAGACAGCAAGCGGTGTGCCATGCGGGCGCCAGGTGTGTGCCGGTGTGCGTTCAACAAAGTGTGGCTCGCAACTTGCAGCAGGCCTTGCAACGCCCCAACTGCGAAAGACCCGCATGCTGTACTCGACCTATCAGGCACAACACACCATGCTGGAGCCCTGGCGCGTCATGGCGCAGGGGCTGGCCGACTGGCTGCATCAGACCTTGCCACCAGGCCCGGCCGAGTCATCCATGGAGGAGCTGCTGGCCGGCGGCGTGTTCGCGCGCAGCATGGCCGCCGCCCACGAGGTGTTCGCCCGCCTGAAGCTGACCCACAGCCGCCCCTCGTTCGACATCGCTTCCGTGGTCTGCCAGGGCCGCGAATACGCCATCACCGAAGAGAAGGTGATGAGCACCCCGTTTGGTACCTTGCTGCGCTTTCGCAAGGAGGGCGGCCCCGAGTTGCCGCGCGTGCTGCTGGTGGCGCCCATGTCGGGCCACTTCGCCACCTTGCTGCGCGACACCGTGCGCACCCTGCTGCAAGACCACGATGTCTACATCACCGATTGGCACAACGCCCGAGACGTGCCTTTGCGCCACGGCCCCTTCGGCCTGGACGACTACACCGAGCACCTGATCCGTTTCCTGGACCGCATGGGGCCGGGCTCGCACCTGATGGCCATCTGCCAGCCTTGTGTCGCTGCCTTGGCGGCTACCTCGTTGATGGCGCAGGATGCCCACCCCGCGCAGCCACGCAGCCTGACGCTGATGGCCGGGCCGATCGATTGCCGCGTCAACCCCACCGGGGTGAACGAGCTGGCCACCAGCAAACCCATGAGCTGGTTTGAAGAGAACATGATCCACAAGGTGCCCTGGACGCAGCGTGGCTCGGGCCGCAAGGTCTACCCAGGCTTCGTGCAGTTGTCGGCCTTCATGGCGATGAACCACGAGCGGCACAAGAAGGCCTTCGAGGACATGTACGCGCACATTGCGGCCGGCGAGCACGAGAAGGCCGCGCCCACCAAGGCCTTCTATGAAGAGTACTTCGCCGTGGCCGATCTGCCTGGCGAGTTCTACCTGGAAACCGTGGGCAAGGTCTTCCAGACCTACGACTTGCCGCGCGGCGTCTTGAGCTGGCGCGACAACATCGTGGACCCCAGGGCCATCCGCCGCACCGCCTTGTTCACCGTCGAAGGCGAGCGCGACGACATTTGCTCGGTGGGCCAGACCGTGGCCGCACAGGACCTGTGCACCTCGGTGCGGCCTTATTGGCGCACCCACCACGTGCAGACAGGGGTCGGCCACTACGGGGTGTTCAGCGGCCGCCGCTGGCAAAACGAGATCTACCCCCGCGTGCGGGATGTGATCCACCAGACGGCGGCTTGACGCAGGCCTGATCAGCGCTTCACGGCTTCCTGCAACTGCGCCAGCGCTGTCGGGTCTTCGATGGTGGTGAGGTCCCCCGTGTCGCGGCCTTCGCACACGGCCTGGATGGCACGGCGCAGCAGCTTGCCCGAGCGGGTCTTGGGCAGCACATTGACGAAGTGCACGCGGGCAGGGCGGCCCACAGCGCCAATCTGCTGGTCCACCGTGGCCATGATTTCGGCTTCCAGGGCCTTGCGGCCGGCCTCATCGGCCACACGGCTGGCATCGCGTGGTACCACGAAGGCGCGCGCCACCTGGCCCTTGAGCTCATCGGCCACGCCCACCACCGCCACTTCGGCCACGGCCGGGTGGCTGCTCACAGCCTCTTCGATCTCGCGTGTGCCCAGGCGGTGGCCGGCAACATTGATCACGTCGTCGGTGCGGCCCAGGATGAAGTAGTAGCCGTCCTCGTCGCGGATGCCCCAGTCGAAGGTGTTGTAGACCTGCTTGTTTCTAAAGGTGCTCCAGTAGGTCTTGACGAAGCGTTCGTCGTCACCCCAGATGGTCTGCATGCAGCCTGGTGGCAGCGGGCCTTCGATGGTCAGCACGCCCTTCTGATTGGGCTGCGTGAGTTCTTCGCCCGTGAGGTCGTCCAGCAGCTTGACCTGGTAGCCGGGCATGGGTACGCCCGGTGAGCCCAGGCGCGGCTTGGCATCCGGGTCCACGCCGCGCGCCAGGCTCAGGATGGGCCAGCCGGTTTCGGTCTGCCAGTAGTTGTCGATGATGGGTTTGCCGATGGCCTCGCCGATCCAGCGGGCGGTGGGCTCGTCCAGCGGCTCACCTGCCAGGAACAGGTGCTTGAGGCTGGACAGGTCGTGGCGCTTGAGGCAGTCGGGGTCCTGCTTCTTGAGCACGCGGATGGCCGTGGGCGCCGAGAACATCACGCTGACCTGGTACTTCTCGACCAGGGACCACCAGATGGCGGCGTCAGGCCGAATCGGCAGGCCTTCGTAGATGATGGTGCTCATGCCGGCCAGCAGGGGGCCATAGACGATGTAGCTGTGGCCCACGACCCAGCCGATGTCGCTGGTGCAAAAAAAAGTCTCGCCCGGTTTGCCACAGTAGATCTGGTCCATCGAGGTGGCCAGGGCCACGGCGTAGCCGCCGGTGTCGCGCTGCACGCCCTTGGGTTTGCCGGTGGTGCCGCTGGTGTAGAGCGTGTAGCTGGGGTGGTTGGACTCGACCCATTCACAGGGCACTTTGGCGTCCATCACTTCCTTGCGGGCGCTGGCGTAGTCCACGTCGCGCGGGGACACCATGTCGGCCGGGGCCAGGCCGCGGTTGACCAGCAGCACGTGCTCGACCGGGTGCTGGCACAGGCTCAGGGCCTCGTCCAGCAGCGGCTTGTAGGCAATGACCTTGCCGCCGCGCGAGCCCGCATCGGCCGTGACGACCACGGTGGGCTTGGCGTCGTCAATGCGGGTGGCCAGGGAGTGGCTGGCAAAACCGCCGAACACCACGGAGTGGATGGCGCCCAGCCGCACCGTGGCCAGCATGGCGATCACGGCTTCGGGGATCATGGGCATGTAGATCAGGACACGGTCACCTTTGCCCACGCCCATGTTGACCAGCAGCGCCGCCATGCGCTGCACTTCCACGAACAGCTGGCCGTAGCTGATGGTGCGTTCTTGGCCGGTTTCGGTGGAGACGTGGATCAGCGCGGGCTGATCAGGGCGGTGGGGCACATGGCGGTCTACCGCGTTGTGGCACAAGTTGGTCTTGCCGCCCCCAAACCATCTGGCAAAGGGCGGTTGGCTGTGGTCGCACACCTGATCGAATGGGTGCGCCCATTCAATGCGTTCGGCTTGTTCTCGCCAGAAGGCATCGCGGTCGGTGACCGACCGCTTGTACACAGCTTCATATGTCATGTCGAATCCCTAGAGCGTGCGTGCTGCACGTCATTTGTTATTTCGACATACTAGATTTTCCACTCCCCCCTCAAATGAGTGGTATCCCCATGAAAATGGGAATGACGCGGATTTTCGTCCTGATATCCGAGGGGGATGGCTGAAAAATGCCTAAATGAAGACAGCCGCGCGGCGCAAGATGAAGAAGCCGAAAAAGACCAGCGCCAGCACCACGCCCCATTTGAGCAATTGCATGGCGCGTTGGCGCCAGATGGCATCACCCGTCAAGGTGTGCAGGACCATGCTCACCACGAAGCCGCCGACCAGCAGCAGGGTCATCAGCCGGAAGACGGCACCCATGTCTGGCCGCGCTTACCAGGCGGGGGCCAGTTCGGCCATGCCGCGTGGGGCCTTGGCCTCGTCCTCGAAGGTGACGATGTCCCAGGCGTCCTGCTGGGACAGCAGGGCATGCAGCAGCTTGTTGTTGAGCGCATGGCCGGACTTGTAGGCCGTGTAGGCGGCCAGCAGCGGGTGGCCCACCACGTACAGGTCGCCAATGGCGTCCAGGATCTTGTGTTTGACGAACTCGTCGTCGTAGCGCAGGCCGTCGCTGTTGAGCACGCGGTAGTCGTCCACCACGATGGCGTTGTCCATGCTGGCACCCAGACCCAGGCCGCGGGCACGCATCATCTCCACGTCCTTGGTGAAGCCGAAGGTGCGGGCGCGGGCGATGTCGCGCTTGTACTGGCCGGAGGCGAAGTCGAACTCCACGCGCTGGCCGGTCTGGTCCACGGCGGGGTGGTCGAAGTCGATCTCGAAAGCCAGCTTGTAGCTGTTGTAGGGCTCCAGGCGAGCCCATTTGAGCGTGCGGCCTTCGCCTTCGCGCACTTCCACCATCTTGTTGACGCGCAGGAACTTCTTGGGCGCCTTCTGCAGCTCGATGCCGGCGCTTTGCAGCAGGTACACGAAAGCCGCCGACGAGCCGTCCAGGATGGGGACTTCCTCGGCCGTGATGTCCACGTACACATTGTCCAGCCCCAGGCCGGCGCAGGCCGACATCAGGTGCTCGATCGTGTTGACCTTGGGGGCGCCCGGATCACCATTCGGCGAGATGGTGGTGGCCATGCGCGTATCGCACACCGACTTGGGTGTCACGGGGATGTCGACCGGCTGGGCCAGGTCCACACGCCGGAACACGATGCCGGTGTTGGGCGGCGCAGGGCGCAGTGTCAATTCGACACGCTGGCCGCTGTGCAGGCCCACGCCCACGGCTCGGGTCAGGGATTTGAGGGTGCGTTGTTGCAGCATGGGCGCCATTATCGCTGCGGCGCAGCATGCTTGCCAGCGCATGGGCTATCCCAGGAGGCGCGGCCTACGCGAGCGTGGCCTGCATGGGGGCTCAAGGGCGAATGCGTGGACTATTCACCATATTCGTCGGGAAAGGCACCCGATTCGGGGGGCGGCGCCCTGATCGGCCGATAACTGAGCGTGAACCCGAATCTTGTATCGCGGCCCCCTCACGTATGCTTCAGTTGTAAATTAATGTTTCGCAATTGTTTCAAGAACCCATGTCAGTTGTCTTGCCCGCTGCCCGTCAAGTCCCTGCCTCTTTGAAGGCAGTGGGTGCCGTCCGTCCGGCGGGTGGACTGGGCCATTTGCGGGACAAGCTGACTGAGCAGGGGTTGGCGGGGCTGGTGTCGGGTGCGATGCGCATGTGTGGCGTCTTGTTGACCTGGCGTCAGCATCAGAGCCTGGTGAGCGTCATTGACCAGCCTCGGACCAGGATGGTGCGTGCTGCCTTCCCACGTGTGCAGTACCGCTACACCTTGCCCTATCTGTCCACCAGCCTGGACTGGGAAGAACGCTGGGCCGCGTTGAAGTCGCATTACGACTTTGTCAACAAGGTGTTTGCCGCTGATTTTTCCAGGCGGGTGATGGACGACAGCCTGGAAATCTGGTGCAACGAAGCGGGTGGCGAGCCCATGTCGGTCAGCCTGCAGGGCCTGTGCCCGGTGACGCGCCACCGCGAGGGTGAACTGACGCTGTGCTTCAAGCTGGCCGGTGTGCCCATCTACAAAATGTCTTTTTCCATCGTGCGCCTCGCCGGATTGAATCTGGCCGGTGTGGGCACGGCCGGGCGTGCGGCTCACGCCTTGTACATCGGTCGCGTCCAGGGTGTGTCTGGGGCCATGGATGCCATACGGCAGGCCACCACGCTGCTGGGTGACATCGCACCACAGGACTTGCTCATGTCGGTGCTGACGGGGCTGGCGGGCGCACTGGGCATCGATACGGTGCTCGGCGTCAGCGATGGCACCTGCGTGTCGCGTGACACCATTGCCCAATCCGGCAGCAGCTTTTGCTACGGGCAGTTCTGGGCGCGTTATGCCGGGCAGGTGCTCGAAGGTGGGCACCACCTCATGAGCCTGCCGGTGGCCGAGAAGCCCTTGAGCGAGATCGCCGCCAAGCACCGCAAGCGCACGCAGCGCAAGCGCGATTTCAAGCGGCAGGTGGCCATGGCTTGCGAGCAGGCCTTCCGGGCCGTGATGGCCTGAATCCCAGCGCCCGCGGCCGGCTTGGCTGCGGTGGCCTACAGCGTGTGGGTGCGGTCGCCCTGGGCAAAGCCGATGGCATCAAACCACGGGCCTTTCACGAAACCGATCACCTTGAACAGCTCGCCCATTTCGTGCTCGGCCACCAGCATCTGCATGGCCGCGCGCGATTTGAGCTCGGCGGCCGTGCTGGCCTGGCCGGTGCTGGCCAGGGCTTCGGCCAGGCCGCAGTTGGTCAGGAAGCGGCCTTGCGAGGTGTAGCCCAACACTTCCCAGCCGGCCTCCTGGCCCGCCAGGGCAATGCCCGTGAAGTTCACGTGGGTGGTGATGTCCTTGTCGCCCACCATGGCCAGCGGGTCGGGGTCTGCCGTGTGGGCGTGGTGGCACATGAGGGTGCCGCCTGTGCGCTGGGGTAGGTAGTACTCGGCCTCCGGGAAGCCGTAGTCGATGAAGAAGGCCGCGCCGCGTGTCATGCGCTGGGCCAACGTGGCCACGAAGGCTTCGGCCTGGCCGTGCGTTTCGGTGACGGTGCCCGGCAGGTAGACATCGTCGATGTGCTCGGTGGGGGGGCGCACGCCTTCGGGGGCCGGGCGGTCGGCCCAGACAAAGCGTTGGGCGGTTTCCGGCTCGGGTGACAAGGCCACGCCGCGCTCCAGCCAGGCCTTGCCGTTCCAGGTCAGCAGGTGCACGGGGATGGCGTCCAGCACCTCGTTGCCGATGACCACGCCGGTGAGCTCGTCGGGCAGGCTGTCCGCCCAGATCACCTTGTGGGCCATCTGCGGGTGGGCCTTGACGATGGCCTGGTGCTGTCGGTCACGCAGGCTGCCGGACAGGTCCACGATGGTGTAGCGCTTGATGCGGTCGCCCAGCTCGCCCAGCAGTTGCACGGCCAGCGCACCGGTGCCGGCGCCAAACTCCCAGATCTCGTCGGTGCCGGTGGCCTCCAGGGCCTGGACCAGCTGGCGCGCCAGGGTTTCGCCAAACAGCGGCGTCAGCTCGGGGGCGGTGACAAAGTCGGAGCCATCCTGCGGGCGGTGGCCCAGCACGCGCCGGCCGCCACTGTAGTAACCCAGGCCGGGGGTGTACAGGGCCAGCTCCATGAAACGCTCGAAGCGCATCCAGCCGCCACGTTCGCGGATTTCATGGGCAATCAGGTCGCCCAGCGGGTGGCTGGACACGGGGGCGGCCACTACACTGTGGTCCGAGTTCGTCGGGCGTCGCATGCCCTATTGTAGAAAGCTCATGTCCGCTTCGCCTGATTCTTCTGCCTCTTTGCCTGAAAGCCCCGTTCGCCGGGTCGCCCTGGTGACCGGTGCGGCCAAGCGCCTGGGCCGCGAGATCGCGCTCAAGCTGGCCCGAGAGGGCTGGGATGTGGCCGTGCATTGCCGCGCCTCGCGCGACGAGGCCGACCTCACGGCCGATGCCATCCGTGCGCTGGGACGCGAGGCTTGCGTGCTCAGCGCCGACCTGTCCGACGAGGCGGCTGCGCGTGGCCTTGTGCCACAGGCCGTGGCCGTGCTGGGCCAGCTGGACGCCGTGGTCAACAGCGCCTCCACCTTCGAGTACGACAACGCCGCCTCCTTCAGCTACGCCATGCTGGAGCGCCACCTGCGCGCCAACACGGCGCCGGCCATCGTGCTGGCCCAGGCCCTGGCTGAGCACGTGTCGACGCGGCAAGCGCAGGGCGCCGTGGTCAACATGCTGGATCAGAAGTTGTGGAACCCGAACCCTGACTTCCTGAGCTACACCCTGTCCAAAGCCGCGCTCGAAGCGGCCACCACCTTGCTGGCCCTGACCCTGGCGCCGCGTGTGCGCGTGGTGGGCGTGGCCCCTGGACTGACGCTGACCAGCGAATGGCTGCAAGGGGAGCAGTTCGAGCAGGCGCACAAACTGTCCCCCTTGGGGCGGTCATCCACGCCGCAAGACGTGGCCGCAACCGTGGCCTTTGCCCTGGCCAATCAGTCCATGACGGGCACCACGCTGCTGGTTGATGGTGGCCAGCACCTCCAGCGCTTCGAGCGCGATTTTTCCATGATGCGAGACGCCCCATGTCCCTGACCAAAGGCAACCAGATCCTCAAGCTCACCGGCCTGCGCTTTGACGCCAACCTCGGTGTGCTGGACCACGAGATCGGCACCCCTCAGCCCATCCAGGTTGACGCCGAGCTCAATATGGGCAGCCAGCCCTTGCTGCCGCACGACGACGAGATCCTCAACGTGCTGGACTACCGCAAGGTGCGCGCCATCATCATCGAGGACTGCACCGCGGTGCACGTCAACCTGCTGGAGACCTTGATCGGCAAGCTGTGCAAGCGCCTGATGGAGCTGCCCGGCGTGCTGGGTGTGCGTGTGAAGATCGCCAAGCTGGAGATTTTCGAGGACTGCGAGGTCGCCATCCGCATGGAATCCGGCCAGTGGTGATGAGGCTCGGCCCCGTCTGAGGGGGTAAGGCTTTCCCAATCGGGCCAGATCGGCGAAAATGAAAGGTTATGACCCAAGCTGCAAACCTGGCCGCACCGGCCCTCCATGAATCCCATCTGAGTGCTGTGACCCCTGAAAAGGAAGTCCGCATGGTGGACGATGCCCTGTTGTTCGCCCAGGCTGCGCTGGTGGTCGAATCCGGCTCACCCACGGCCATTGCCGATGCGGCCGAAGAAGCGCGTGCCAAGAAGCACGCCTTCGAGATGAACAAGCTCAGCAAGCGCCTGCACCGCGAAGTGGGCCAGGCCATCACCGACTTCAACATGATCGAAGACGGTGACAAGGTCATGGTGTGCATGTCCGGTGGCAAGGACAGCTACGGCATGCTCGACATCCTGATGAACCTGCAAAAGCGGGCCCCCATCCAGTTCGAGATCATCGCCGTCAACCTCGACCAGAAGCAGCCCGGCTTCCCCGAGCACGTGCTGCCCGAGTACCTCACCAAGGTCGGTGTGCCCTTCCGTATTGAAGAGCAGGATACCTACAGCGTGGTCAAGAAGGTGATCCCTGAAGGCAAGACCACCTGCAGCCTGTGTTCCCGCCTGCGCCGCGGCATCCTCTACCGGGTGGCCACCGAAGTGGGCGCCACCAAGATCGCCCTGGGCCACCACCGCGACGACATCCTGCAGACCATGTTCATGAACATGTTCTTCGGCTCCACGCTCAAGGGCATGCCGCCCAAGCTGGTGACCGACAACGGCGAGCACGTGGTGATCCGCCCCATGGCCTATTGCCGCGAGAAGGACCTGGCCACCTACGCCGAGCACCGCGCCTTCCCCATCATCCCCTGCAACCTGTGTGGCAGCCAGGAAGGCCTGCAGCGCCAGCAGATGCGGGAGATGATCAACGAGTGGGACAAGAAATTCCCCGGCCGCGTGGACAACATGTTCACGGCCCTGTCCAACATCGTGCCCTCGCACCTGATGGACCGCAAGCTCTACCCCTTCGAGACCATCAAGGCCACCGGCACGCCCGTCAAGGGTGGCGACATCGCCTTTGACGAAGACGAAGGCTGTGGCGACCCGAGCGATGGCCTGCCGGCCGAGACCAAGGTCTCGCTGTCGACCATCAGCATCCGCAAGGCCACTTGAGGAGGCGCGCATGGCCAGGCTGACCACGCACCTCTGCAAGCCCCTGGCCTGTGTGATGCTGGCGAGCCTGGCGGCGTGTGCCGGGCCGCAGTCGCTCACCAGCCAGGTGTCCAGTTTTGGCAGCTGGCCCGAAGGCCGCAAGCCCGGGCGTTATGTGTTCGAGCGCCTGCCTTCGCAACAAGCCCAGCCCGAGGCGCAGGACAAGCTTGAAGCCGCGGCGCAACCTGCGTTGATGGCTGCCGGCTTCGAGCAGGTACCTGAGGCCGACAAGGCCGACGTCACCGTGCAGGTGGGCGCGCGGGTACGCATTGATCAACGCGCACATTACTACGACCCGTTCTGGGGCCCTTACGGCCCCTGGCACCCCGGGGTGGGTGGCTGGTGGGGCGGTGGTGGGCGTGGCGGCCTGTCGTTCAGCATGGCCATGGAGCCATCCTATGTGCAGATGACGGTGGACCTGCTCATCCGCGATCGCAAGGGCAACCAGGTGCTGTACGAAACCCACGCCCGGTACGACCGCCTCGGCGCGGCCGACGATCGCCTGCTGCCCTATATGTTCGAAGCCGCCATGAAAGACTTCCCGTATCAGGCCGTGAGCCCGCGTGAAGTCACGGTCCTCATCCCGGCGGACAATCGCTGATCCAACAAACAGGTTTTTGAATGTCGCTTTCCATTGTCATCATGGCCGCGGGCAAGGGTACCCGCATGAAGTCGGCGCGCCCCAAGGTGCTGCACAAGTTGGCCGGCCGCCCCATGCTGTCGCATGTGATCAGCACCACCTCGTCGCTCAAGGCGGCGCAGCAAGTGGTGATCACGGGCCATGGTGCTGAGCAGGTCGAGTCCGCCATGAAGGCGGCCTTCGCCGAGGCGCCCTTGAAGTTCGTGCGCCAGGAGCCGCAACTGGGCACGGGCCACGCCGTGCAGCAGGCCGTGCCCGTGCTGCCTGATGACGGCATCACCCTCATCCTCAATGGCGACACGCCCCTGATCGAAGCGGCCACCGCGCAAGCCCTGGTGGACGCGTGTGCCGGCGAGAAGCTGGCCCTGCTGACCATCAACCTGGACGACCCCACCGGCTACGGCCGCATCGTGCGCGATGGCTGGGGCGAGCAGGTGCTGGCCATCGTCGAGCACAAGGATGCGACCGAGACACAGCGCGCCCTCAAAGAGGTCTACACCGGCATGATGGCCGCGCCGACCCGCCTGCTCAAAGGCTGGCTGAGCCGCCTGAACAACAACAACGCCCAAGGCGAGTATTACCTGACCGACGTGGTGGCCATGGCCCGCGAAGATGGCGTGGGCGTGGTGGCCGCGCAGCCGCGTGACGAGGTCGAGGTGCTGGGCGTCAACAGCCCGGCGCAACTGGCTGATCTGGAGCGGCGTTACCAGGCCGTCCAGGCCGCCAAGCTGATGGAGCAGGGCGTGCGCCTGGCCGACCCGGCTCGCTTTGATCTGCGTGGCACGCTGCAATGCGGCAGCGACGTGGACATCGATGTCAACTGCGTCTTCGAAGGCCGCGTGATCCTGGACGACGAAGTCCAGATCGGCGCCAACTGCGTGATCCGCAATGCCGTGATTGGCAAGGGCGTGGTGATCCACCCCTTCACGCACATCGACGGCGACAAGGACGGGGTCAGCGTGGGCGAGGGCTCGCTCATCGGCCCCTTTGCCCGCCTGCGCCCCGGCGCCGTGTTGGGCAAAGAGGTGCACATCGGCAACTTCGTTGAAGTCAAGAACAGCACCATGGCCAACGGCGCCAAGGCCAACCACCTGGCCTACCTGGGCGACGCCGATGTGGGGGAGCGCGTCAACTATGGCGCCGGCAGCATCACCGCCAATTACGACGGGGCCAACAAGCACCGCACGGTGATCGGCAACGACGTGCACGTGGGCTCCAACTGCGTGCTGATCGCGCCCATCAAACTGGGTGACGGCGCCACCATTGGCGGGGGCACCACCCTAAGCAAAGATGCGCCCGAAGGTCAACTGACAGTGGCGCGCGCCAAACAGGTTTCGCTGTCTGGGTGGCAGAGGCCGCAAAAAATCAAGCGCTGAGGTGATACCGGTGTAACGCAGCGTGTTGAGCCGCTAATATCGTGCCCACACGATCTAGATTGCAGGACCCTCACGCCGTGAACCACTACGAACGCCTGAAAGTCTCCCAGGATGCGCCGCCGGAAGTGATCCGTGCGGCCTACCGGGCCTTGGCGGCCAAGTTGCATCCGGATCGCCAGCAGCAGGGGGGCACCGACACCGGCCCGGACGACGCCATGCACACGCAGATGGCGGCCCTGAACCAGGCCTACGAGGTCTTGATCGACCCCAAGCTGCGCCTTGAATACGACGCCACATTGGCCCCCTCCCGCCCGACCGTGGCGGAGCCCTCCGGGCTGGATGCCGCGGGGCCGGACCTGTCCAGAGAGCCCGCCGCCACCCGTGTGGACATGGATTGGCTCACACCCAAGGCAGCCGCATCCCCCGTGTACTGGCCACCCACCCAGCGCACGATGATGCTGGGTGGCGTGCTGGTGGCGGCCGTGGCCTTGCTCGGCGGGAGCTGGCTCTACAAGATGGAAGGGCAGCACCGCATGGAGCGCGCCCTGTCTGATCAATATACCCAGCCCACCACGCCGGATGCCGGCACGCCTGAAGTGACGGCCGTGGCCGCATCGGCATCGCCTGCCGACATCAGCGCGGCAGAACGCATCATCGAGCAGGAAGTGGCGGCGGCTGAGAAACGCAGCAAGTCTGCGGGCGGCCGCCGGCCTTCGGTCGAAGAGTTGTCGCGCATGTCCGACGAGGAGTTGCTCAAGGTCTTGCCCACGCTGGATGGCAAGGGCACCGCCGGGGCCGAATCGGTGGCGGTGGCCACGGCAGGCAGCAAGCGCGCCACGGCTGCGGTACCGGCGCCAGCACCCACACCGACACCACGTTCGGCCTTACCCTCGGTGCACCACCCGCTGGATGGCAAGCCCCTGGGCCTGCGAGCAGACATGCAGTTGCCCGAGGTGGCGCCGGCCCAGTCTGGCGGCAAGGCTGGCCGCTGACCTTCTGTTGACCCCCTCGCTGCCCCTATCGCGGGCAGCCTGATCAATCCTGGCGCCGGGTGGCCGGCAGGGGTGGCAGTGGCCATTGCGTGCCGAACTTGGCCCGCTTGACGGCAAAGAAGGCGCGCACATTGCGCACCTGGCTGTCCTGCGTGAACAGCCGCCTGGCCAGGTCCTGGTAGGCCGGCATGTCCTTGACCTGCACCACCAGAATGAAGTCCGGCCCCGGTGACACCCGCCAGCATTGCTGCACTTCGTCCTCTGCCAGTGCGCGTTGCTCGAACGCGTCCAGCGCCTCTTGCGTCTGCATGTCCAGGCTGATCTCGACCAGCGCACTCAGGCCCCAGCCCAGCGCATCGGCCATCTTCTGCGGCGACAGGATGGCCACCTGGCCTTCGATGTAGCCCTCGTCCTTCAAGTGCTTGATGCGCCGGTGGCAGGTGGCCGGTGACAGGCCGAGCCGCTCCGCCAACGCCTGGTTGGACTGGCTGGCATCGTGCTGCAGCAGGTTCAGCAACTGGATGTCGGTGTCATCCAGTGGAGACGATGGGGTGTTCATGTGGAAATATTATTTCAAATAATCGCCAAAGTTGATTGAATTTGTATTCGCGTTAGGTGGCGTGAATGATGATTCCAAAAATCGCCATAAAAAAGAACAACATTTCACGCCAACGCCGATAGGATCACACCTCATTGCACTGCACAAGCAGGAGTTGAGACATCTATGTGTGGCATCGTCGGCGCCGTTGGTTCGCGCAACATCGTTCCCGTTCTGGTTGAGGGCCTCAAGCGCCTCGAATACCGGGGTTATGACTCCTGCGGCGTGGCCGTGCTGCAAGATGGCCAGTTGCGCCGCTCACGCAGCACCCAGCGCGTGGCCGAGCTGGACGCGCAAGCCACCTCGGAAGGCATCCACAGCACCCTGGGCATTGCCCACACCCGCTGGGCCACCCATGGTGTGCCCGCTGTGCGCAACGCCCACCCGCACTTCTCGCACGGCCCTGGCGCCGATGCGGCCACCACCAAACCGGGCCGCGTGGCCCTGGTGCACAACGGCATCATCGAGAACCACGAAGAACTGCGCCGCGAACTGCAGGCCAAGGGCTACGTCTTCTTGAGCCAGACGGACACCGAGGTCATCTGCCACCTGGTGGACCACCTGTACGACGGCGACCTGTTCACCGCCGTGAAGGCCGCCACGCTGCGCCTGACCGGTGCCTACGCCATTGCCGTGTTCCACCGCGACGAACCCCAGCGCGTGATCGGCGCGCGCTATGGCTCGCCCCTGATCATGGGCGTGGGTGGGGTGGATGCCACCGAGCGCTTCCTGGCCTCTGACGCCATGGCCCTGGCCGGCGTGACCGACCAGATCGTCTACCTTGAAGAAGGCGACGTGGTGGACCTGCAACCCGGCCGCCACTGGATCGAGCACCGCAAGGCCGGTGACACCCAGCACACACGCGTCGAGCCCGAGCAGCGCCCCGTGCGCACCGTCACCGCGCACAGCGGCGCCGTCGAGCTGGGCCCCTATCGCCACTACATGCAAAAGGAAATCTTCGAGCAGCCGCGCGCCATTGCCGACACGCTCGAAGGTGTCGAGGCCATCGTGCCCACCTTGTTCGGCCAAGGGGCCGAAGCCGTGTTCAAACAGATCGACCGCGTGCTGATTCTGGCCTGCGGCACCAGCTACTACTCGGGCTCTGCGGCCAAGTACTGGCTGGAGTCCATCGCCAAGATCCCCACGCAGGTGGAGATCGCCAGCGAGTACCGCTACCGCGACAGCGTGCCTGACCCGCGCACCCTGGTCGTCACCATCAGCCAGTCTGGCGAAACGGCCGACACCATTGCCGCGCTCAAGCACGCGCGCAGCCTGGGCATGGAGCAGACGCTGACCATCTGCAACGTGAGCACCAGTGCCATGGTGCGCGAGTGCAAGCTGCACTATGTGACGCGTGCCGGTGCCGAGATCGGCGTGGCCTCGACCAAGGCCTTCACCACCCAGCTGGCCGCCTTGTTCCTGCTCACGCTGACCCTGGCCAAGCTGCGCGGCCACCTGAGCTCTGAAGAAGAAGCCAAGCACCTGGCCGCCATGCGCCACCTGCCCGCGGCGCTGCAAGCCGTGCTGGCCCTGGAGCCGCAAGTGGTGGCCTGGGCCGAGGCCTTTGCCCGCAAAGAGAACGCCTTGTTCCTGGGCCGTGGGCTGCATTACCCCATCGCGCTGGAAGGCGCCTTGAAGCTCAAGGAAATCAGCTACATCCATGCCGAGGCCTACCCGGCCGGTGAGCTCAAGCACGGCCCGTTGGCCCTGGTGACATCCGAGATGCCCGTGGTGACCGTGGCCCCCAACGATGCCCTGCTGGAAAAGCTCAAGAGCAATATGCAGGAAGTGCGTGCACGCGGCGGCGAGCTGTATGTGTGCGCCGACAGTGACACGCACATCCAGGCCGAGCCTGGCTTGCATGTGATCAGGTTGCCTGAGCACTATGGTGCGCTGTCAGCCATCTTGCATGTGGTGCCGCTGCAGCTGCTGGCGTATCACACGGCTTGTGCGAAGGGCACCGACGTTGATAAGCCGCGTAACCTGGCGAAGAGCGTGACGGTGGAGTGAGGTTCTGTGTTTTGAGGCAAGCTGTTCTTTGCCAATAAAGTCGTAGACAGCGCAATAGAGTCGTAGACGCCGCAATAAAGTCGTAGACGTCATGTCTGTATGGCTCAAAGAAGGCTCTTTCGACGTTTTACTGTGATTGGATTTCCGTAAGTGCGGCTCTTAGTGGCACATCAGATGGGAAAAATGGAAGCCAGTAACGTTCCTGCGGGGGCTGCTGGCTTCAGTCGTTGATGGGCGCCACCAAATATGCTTCGGCAGTCCAGCACCTTATGGCGACCGGCGGCTGTACAGCTAATGTTGTAGTCGATTGGCGTGTCACGAACGGCTGATGCTGGCCAAGAGCGACCGCTTGTAGGTGGAGAGGGAAGTGGTTCAGCGCCCGCTATTGCGATAGCAAAATGGGAAGGCTGATCGAGCCCTTTCGGGCCTCCCGCAAACTGCGCAGAGGTCGGCGGCTACCCGGCACGCAGTTGCACTCAAGCCCACATCGGGAGAGAAGCATAAGCAGCTACTGAGGATAGCCACTGCTCAGGTGGGTAGGCAAATCCATAAGCCAAGAAGTGCGGGAAGCTCAGGAATTCTGTGGTGATCTAGATTGCCGAACGCCGATTCTCCCCCGTCCCCTCAATTAGGTGAATTTCCTGCAGGCAGTTTTGGCGTGATACTTACTGTTACTGGTGGGGGCAACTCGTCCAGTTACGCCAGAGCGCATCTGCTCGGCACGACCAAAACGAAATATTGACGGGGGCGAGTGCATGTCCGAAAAGGAAGAACTCCGAGGCTTCTTGCCGCAGGCACAGGATGACCTGAGCGAGTCAGTGGATCCCGGTAGTGAACAGAGTAGCCAGAGTAGCGAACCTGCAGATTTGAGTGTTCCTACGCTGTCAGTTCAGGCGGTGATGGCGCCGAAGCTCAGCCTTGCTGACTTTCAAAATGCTGTCCCGTTGATCAGGGATTTGGCTGTTGTCAGCACGTTGCCGGAAGACACCGGGCAGTTGGAGTTGTCCCTCTCGTCTGCGCCTGCTTTTGTGAGGACCAAGACTTGGCGACTGGACGCTGTTCGGTCGGGTGAGACCTACCGCATCCGCGACGTGGACGTTCAGCTGGACGGTCCGTTGTTGACGCGCCTGACCGAGGCAGAGGTCGCGACGGTGACCTTGTCCCTTCGAGCGGTGGGGGACAACGGCGATCCCTTGGCAGAAGCGATAGCCAATGTCGAACTTCTACCTCGCAACCAATGGGGCGGGCTGTCTCATCTGCCGGACATGGTGGCTGCATTCGTTCAGCCGAACGACCCTGCGATAGACCGGTTGTTGAAGAAGACTGCCGATGTGCTGCGAGACCACGGCAAGAGCGCAGCCTTGGATGGGTACAGGCAAGGCGGTCCCAAGCGTGCCTGGGAGCTTGCCAGCGCTTTGTGGGGCGCTGTGATTTCGATGAAGCTGGACTACGCCCTGCCGCCCGCAAGCTTCGAGCATCGTGGTCAGAAAATCCGTGGGGCAACGCAGATCGCAGACTCAGGCTTGGGCACTTGCATGGACCTGGCTTTGTTGTTCTGTTCTGCCCTCGAGCAGTTGGGACTCAATCCATTGGTGGTGTTCACTCGGGGGCATGCTTTTGCAGGTGTATGGCTGAAGCCGGAAGAGTTTTCAACCACGGTGGTTGACGATGTCACCGCGCTCAGAAAGCGACTGAAGCTCAAGGAGCTGGTCCTGTTTGAGACAACTCTGGTGACCCAGCGTCCTCCGGTACAGTTTGGTCGTGCGACCGAAATGGGGGCGGATCAAGTCGCTGAGGGGAAGGACGATACGTTCGAGTTGGCCATCGATGTGCGCAGGGCTCGATTGCAGCGCATCAAGCCCATCGCAAGCCCTGAGAACGCGCAGCCGACCGCGCCGGTTGAGCCGTCACTGGATGACGACGCACCTTTGGATGAGGCTCCTGACTTGCCTGAGGAAGATCCTCATGAAGTTGACGAGGCCAAGCTCGATCCCAAAGATCGCCTCGCGCGTTGGCAACGGAAGTTGCTCGACCTGTCTTTGCGTAACAACCTGCTGAACTTCCGGGCCGCGAAGAAGGCGTTGAAGCTCAATGCGCCGGACCCGGGGTCGCTTGAAGACCTTCTATCAGACGGGAAGGAGATCAAGCTGTTGCCTCGACCGGATCTGATGGATGGCAGCGACCCTCGAAGTCAGGTCATTCATGAAACTCGAGATCGAGAGAACCTGCGCCGGCAATTTGCGTTGGATGCATTGAATCGACGAGAGGTGTTCATCGATCTTCCTCGAGACGAGCTTGATGCCCGGCTGGTGGAGATGTACCGCAGTGCGCGGACCACGCTGCAAGAGGGGGGCTCCAACACCCTGTTCATTGCCTTGGGCTTCCTCACATGGAACCGGGCGGATAAGGAAGACGCCAAGTACCGAGCACCGCTGATTTTGATTCCAGTCGCCCTCAACAGGCGGAGTGTGCGATCGGGGTTCACGGTGTCGCTGCATGACGACGAGCCAAGGTTCAACCCGACGCTCATCGAAATGCTTCGTCAAGATTTTCAGTTGAATTTGGGCGTGGCAGAGGGGGAGTTGCCTCGTGATGAGCACGGGTTGGACATCGCAAAGATCTGGAACTCTGTATCTGCGGCCATCAAGGACATCAAAGGCTGGGAAGTGTCGGAAGAAGTGGTCCTGTCCACCTTCTCCTTTGCCAAGTACTTGATGTGGGTAGACCTGGTCCAGCGTACAGACCAGTTGCGCCAGAGTCCCGTCGTGAAGCATCTGATCGACACGCCCCGTGATCCGTACCCCAGTACGACGGCATTTCCGCATCCGCGAACGCTCGACAAGAGCTATGCACCGCAAGACACGTTCTGCCCGCTGCCGGCCGACTCGTCCCAGTTGTCCGCTGTGATGGCCGCTGCACGTGGCAAGGATTTTGTGTTGATCGGCCCGCCAGGAACAGGCAAGAGCCAGACCATCTCCAACCTGATTGCGCAGTGCCTGGCTGAGGGCAGCGGCGCAATGGACGTTCGGTAATTCTCTGCAGCCTCTCGTCTCGCTGCTGATCCGTACCTCTCGCCCAGGCGCGCTCTGTAGATTTGGCCGAGATGTTCATTGCTGAGTGATCCGGGCGGGAGTGAGGCCCAGGAGATCACAAGCTCGGTCAACTTCATCAGGCAGCGAAGTGTCTCTCCGCTGCTCATAAGCGCCGTGCTTGACTTCGTCAGTAGCTCCTGAGTGGGTAGCAACCATGCGAATCGTTCTTTGCCGGTTGCTTTGAGCTTGCAAGTCTGAAGCGGCAGACCATGCATTGGGCATACCCAGACGCCAGGGAGCTGGTGCTTCAGATGCCAGTAGGGCGCGCCAAAACGATGCGCGTCCTCTGCCATGCATTGAGGGCACGCTTTGAGCGGGTGATTGGCGCGAAATCGACTGGTCAGGATGCCCAATCGGTACTTGAGCATGCCTGAATGAGGTGCGGCGATTCCGGCAAATGCGTCCTCGGCGATAGCGGCATCACGGTGGGTCAGGTAGAAGGGCAAGATGGTTCGGTCACTGGCCAGTGTCCTTGCGTCACCAAAGGCGCCGTGTGTGATGTCGACGAACGCATTCAGCGGACTGGGGAAGTCATGCTGATATCCCCAGCGCCTGACTTCATCCGGATTGAGCGCCACGACACCCAACCCCAGCTTGCGGAGCAGGGGACCGTTGTCAGGCTCCAGCTCTCGGGCATACAGCAGATCGGGAACCACCATCGTCAGGCCACAAGAAAACGCCTGCTCCAGGAGTCCCCCTCGCTCCAGATCGATCAAGACTGATGTGTCCGAGACCAGAATGATCATGGCTGCTTAGGCAAATTGCCCCATCAGTCGGCGGTCCAGCTCGCGCACGCTGATACCCAGGAGCTCCGCTGCACGGGCTTCCGATATCGCCCCTTCGGCGACAGCTCGCAAGCAAAGGCGCTCCATCCGTTGTGGAACTTCTGCTGTGAGCGTAGGTTCTCGCCTCCGAAGATGTCATCTTTCGGATTGAGTAAGTCACCGGGCTCAGCATAGGGGAGCCGTGAGTCAGCGTCGAGCTTGGGGCGAAGTTGCTCTCGGACCGTACAAGGCCAGAGAGCGAAGGCCGCGTCGAATTCTGCAAGACAGCATGCGTCCATTGAATTGGCGCTTCGGCATTGCAGCAAGCGTGACCTCATTGAGGTGCAGATGAAAGTACATCTTCCTGATGTTCGCGGTCATCACACACGTGGCCTATTCATTGATGACCAAGACCATCCTTCCCTCCCTGGGCCTGTCAGGCGTGGTGTGGGGCTTCATGGGGCTCTTCCTCGCTCGCTTCCCGTTTCAGAGGGTCGACTGCTTTATCTGGTTCCTGTGGATCTTCCGGACGATCGCCGTCCCCGCCATCGTTTTTGTCCTCGGCTTTCTGATGATGGACATTGTGGGCTTGCGGCGCAATGAGCCGGGCATCAACCATGTCGCCCATCTTTCGGGCTTCATGGGCGGCTTGATTCTGGTCGGGTTCTGGGGTGTGCTGGAGCGTGATGGAGGATCGCTTGCCGCGCAGGCGCGGGCGCGGGTGAGGCCTTCGCGAGTGACCACGACCTTGCGAGAGCCTCGGCGGGGGCATGATTGGAATTGATGCGCGGCACGAATGATCACTGGGCACCCATGAATGCCTTGTCGACAATCGGAAACTGGACGGCATACCGCCAATTCCAGGTCAGCACCAATTTGCAGCCAGTGACGCCTTAGAAGTCGCAGAGCAGATTGGTATGTGCCAAGCAAGGGCGCATGTCGATCATGATGCGCTGTCAAGAGCGCTGTATCGCCCCATACTCGGCGCAACACCGAACCACCTTTTGTAAGCCTGAGAGAAGCTGGACAGGTCACTGAAGCCCATGCGCTCGGCGATCTGGGTCAGCGACAACGTTTCATCCGCCAGCAACTCATTGGCCTGGCGGCCGCGCACTTCGGCCAGCAGCATCCTGTACGAAACGCCTTCATCTTGTAGCCGCCGTTTCAGTGTCCTGTCGCTGAGGCCCAGCGTGCGCGCAGCCTGGGGCAGGTCCGGCGTCATGTTGAGGGGGGCGGCAGCCAGATACTGGCGGACGCATTCGCCCGTACCCAAGCGGGCACGGCGGCGTTCCATCAATTCCTCGCAGGCTCGCTCGCACATGGCCACCGTGACTGGATTGGCTTGAGGCAGCCGCAGATCCAAGAGCTTGCGGTCAAATGACAAGCTGTTGCTGGCCGCACCGAACTCGGGGCGGACGCCTCCCATGCGCGGAAGGTCGGCCAACAAGGCTGAACCGGGCTGGATGGTGTGCTTGAGGGTGAACCGAGACAAGGTGAAGTCTGGTCCCAGCGTCTCTTTCATCAGCCGTGAAGCCGCTGCCACATCCCGCTCGACCAAAAAGCGCTGGACCGCAGGCTCGACGTCCGGCGCCTCGAACGTCACCGTGCACATCTCACCATCCAGCCCGCCCGAGATGCGGCAGAAGGCGAAGGTCAAAGGAATGAACCGCAAGGCAAGCGCCAAGGCATCGCCCGCCGTGGCGCTGCTGATCAAGCCCAGGCCCCACAGCCCGTATGACGCGAAGTTGTAGCGCATGCCGACTTCCAACCCCAGCCCCGGCTGCCTGCACGCGCGGATGAGGTTGCCCACCACACACAGTTCCTGACTGGCATCGAGTTCCATGGCCGGATCGGTCAGATCGATTTCGTTCAGGCGGGAGCGAACCAGGATCTTGGAGATGTCCAGCCCCTGCTCTTGGCCGAACTCAACCAAAAGCCGAACGCTCGCCGAACTGCGCTTGAAATCCCAAAAGCTCATGAAGGGTGAATACCAATGTGCGTGGCCCAAATCATAAAGCCTTTGTCCTTAGTCAACATTCTCAATGGCGGTGGTTTTGCGCATGATTCGCCCTCACAGAGCAGACCTTTCGTCGCATTTTTGGGCTTCATAACATGCAAAGCATCGGCTCGGACGCCAGCGCCACCTTTCACACCATCATCATCGGATCCGGCTTTGCGGGAATCGGGATGGCGGTCGCATTGAAGAAGGCCGGCCTTGGCGACTTCCTCATTCTTGAAAAGCAAAACGATGTCGGCGGCGTCTGGCGAGACAACACCTATCCAGGTGCCGCGTGCGACGTGCCGTCGCACTTGTATTCGTTCTCGTTCGAACCCAATCCAAATTGGTCCAGGGTCTTTGCACCGCAGGCCGAGATCCACCAATACCTGAAACACTGTGCCGAGAAATACGGCCTGCTGCCATCCATCCGCTTTGGCTGCGAGGTGGCTCAAGCCCACTACCACGAGGAACTCGCGCTGTGGACCGTGATCCTGGCCAACGGCCAGGTCCTGCAAGCCCGTTTTGTTGTCACGGCCACGGGGCAACTCAGCCGCCCCGTCTATCCCAAGCTGGAAGGTATGGAAAGCTTCCAGGGGCATGTCTGCCACTCCGCCCACTGGGACCACGGCCATGACCTGAAGGGCAAGCGCGTCGCGGTGGTCGGCACAGGGGCGTCGGCCATCCAGTTCGTGCCCGCCATTGTTGGCCAGGTGAGCAAGCTGACCGTGTTCCAACGCTCGGCCGCCTACATCCTGCCTCGCCCAGATGGGCCGTATGCGGGATGGCGCAAGGCCTTGTTCAAGATGGCGCCTTGGACCATGAAACTGCACAGAGCCCGTATCTATTCCCAATACGAAGGTCGGGCGGTCGGATTCACGCGCGTCAAGGCCTTGATGGATCTGGCGGTGGGCCTGCCGTTCAAGGCACTGCTGCATCGACAAGTGAAGGACGCCAGCCTGCGCGCCAAGCTGACGCCGGACTACCCCATCGGTTGCAAGCGCATCCTGCTGTCCAACGACTATCTGGCCACCATGGCCAAGCCCAACGTGAACGTGGTCACGCAGGGCATACGCCGCATCACGTCCGATGGCATCGAGACGGCAGATGGACAGCATCACACCGTGGACGCGATTGTCTACGGCACCGGCTTCGCGGCCACCGAATTCCTGGCACCCATGACGATCACCGGCCGGGATGGCATGGAGCTCAATGATGCGTGGCGCAAGGGCGCTCAAGCCTATCTGGGCATGACGGTTCCAGGCTTCCCCAATTTCTTCATGCTCTATGGCCCCAACACGAACCTGGGCCACAGCTCGATCATCTACATGCTCGAAAGCCAGATCGCACATGTGCTGAGGTGCATGAAAGCTGCTCACAAGGCCTGCGCGAACGCGGTTGAAGTCGATGCGCAACGCTACGCCAGCTTCAATGGCAAGGTGCAGGAACGCCTGGCCGCCACAGTATGGCAAGGCTGCAAGAGCTGGTACGTTGATGCGAACGGGCATAACAGCACCAACTGGCCGGGCTTCACCTTTGGATACCGTTGGCTCACGCGGTACTCGTCGCTCAACGCCTACAACTTCATCGAGCCTCGCCGCGGCGCTGGCAATGTGGTGCGGCATGCTGAACCGCCTGGCTTGCTGGAGTCTTTCAGGGCCAGCATGCTGAGGTCGCTCCTGCGCATGACGTTCAAGGCCTTCATTCGACCGCCCGTTGGGGTCGGTGCACAACGTCTCATCGTGAGCACCTTGTCGTACCTCATGCCCAGCGATCGACGCGTGCATATCGCGCGCCATGAGGTTGATGGCATGACCACGGAAGTGATCACCCCAAGACAAGCCCAAAAGAAGGGGGCAACGATTCTCTATTTGCATGGCGGGGGCTTTTGCGTGGGCAGCGCCCGAACGCATCGCAGCTTGACGACGCGCCTTGCAGCCACCGGCATGACGGTCTGGGTTCCGCAATACCGCCTCGCACCGGAACATCCTCAGCCTGCCGCTGTCGAGGACGCGCTGGCCTGCTATCGCACCTTGCTCAAGCGCGGTGTTGCGCCCCATCAGATCGTGGTGTGTGGTGATTCCGCTGGCGGCGGCCTGGCCCTGACATTGGCGCTGAGGCTGCGTGACACGGGCGAGCCCTTGCCCGCAGGACTGATGCTGCTGTCGCCCTTCCTGGACCCGACCTTGTCAGGGGGGACGATTCAATCCGCATCGGCGCTTGACCCCATGCTCAATGTGGCCTGGCTCAAACAAGCCGTGCGCTGGTATGAACCGGTCAAAGGATCGCACTTGCTGGAAGCGGATCTGCACGGCCTTCCCCCCATGCTGATTCAGGTGGGTGACGAGGAGGTGCTTGAGTCCGATTCGACCAGGTTGAATGCACGCGCGGCGCATTGCGGGGTACCTTGCAGGCTGGAGGTGTATGCAGGCCGTTGGCATGTGTTCCAGCTGCAAGCCGCATACCTTGCCTCTGCCACAAATGCGGTGAGCCGCCTGGCCACTTTCGCCGCTCAAAGAACGCAGTCGCAAGCACCTCGATATGCCTGGCACGAGGTCGAGGGCTGCCCCATCTCCAAGGCCATGGCGCTTTAACCGCACGCTCGCTTGCGTCACACGATGTGTGTGATGCAAGCGCCCATCTCACATCGCATTAATTTCGGAATCCCAAGTGAAGTCTCGCCGTTACCCCGATACCTCGCATGTGCGCCTGCGCGCAATCAAGTCCACTTTCACGGCGGAGGGCGCACTGTGCGGCGCCACACTATATGTGCCGCAAGATGCCGACCCCGATCAAGAGCTGGCCACCATCCTCATGCTGGGTGGCTGGGGCAGCATTCAGCGGGCGCTGACCTCGTCGTTCACTCACAGCTTTGTTGAGGCGGGCTTCGCCGTGATGGAGTTTGATTACCCAGGATGGGGAGACAGCGGCGGCTTCCCCAGACAGGGCATCAATCCGTGGCGTCGCACTCGCGTCGCTGATACCGCGCTTGCTCACCTGAAGTCCCACCCCATGGTGGCGGCGCACCAGATCACGCTGTGGGGCACATCCTTTGGCGGCGGGCATGTGGTGGATCTGGCATCTCAGCATCCTGAACTGAAGGGCGCCATCATCCAGGTGCCAATGCTCGATGGCCTGGCCGCGACGCTCGCCACGCCGCCTGTCAGGCTCATGAAGCTGATCGCTCTTGGCATGTGGGACCAGATCAAGCCTGGCGCGCAGATCTACGTTCCGACCTTGGCTCGCGAAGGCGAGTTCGCCACCATGGACCGCGATGGCGCCTGGGATGCCATGGAGATCGCACTGGCCGCCTGGAAGGACCGCAGCTACGACAACCGCGTTGCCGCGCAGTCTGTGCTCACCATGCCTTTCTATCGCCCGTGGCTGCGCCTGAAGGACGTCAAGATCCCCATGCTGATGATTGGCGCCATGGGGGACACCGTCGCGCCTTTCGTGTCCGACAAAGTCCGCCGCGTCGGAAACCCCAATGTGCAGGTGATCGAGATCGATGCCAATCATTTCGACCCCTACTTCGATCCGCTGTTTCCTGAAGTGCTGGCGCACCAGTTGAAGTTTCTTCACCGCTGACGTTTCACGGTGACCAGGAGGGAAAACCGATTCTCTCGTGAAAAATCGCCTTGACTGCGCCTGGCCGGGAGTGTGAAGCCACGCAGGGATTCGAGCGCCGACATACGGGGACGGCACGGAAAGGTCAACGGCGCTTGCGGGTCCCGGGGTGAGCGCCTTGCACGATGTCCCAGAGCCACCGGCCTGCGGGCATACCGTTTGCGCCAGATGCCCGCCGTGACGCATGAAGCGTCTAGGGGCGTCGTCGCCCCCGTCGCTCAGGCCTTCACTTCGACCACCTGTTCGAAGCCGCCGAAGATCATGCGTTTGCCGTCGAAGGGCATGGGCGGGTTGCCAGGTGTGGACGGATCCATGCGCGGGTCTTCCATCATCTGCTTCATGCCCGCGTCGCGCGTGGCCTTGTCAGGCCATTCGACCCACGAAAAAGCCACCGTCTCCTCGGCCGTGGCCTGGACTGCCCGGCGGAAATCGGTGACTTTGCCGTCGGGGACATCGTCGCCCCAACCTTCGATCACACGGATCGCGCCCAGCTCGATGAACATCGAGTCGAAATGGCGCGCGTGGTCGATGAACTTCTGCTTGTTGGCGGTGGGGACCGCGATCACAAAACCATCGATGTATGACATGTCTTCGCTCCTGTTAAGTTGGACGGTGGGCGCGCCCGCCTGAGGGCACCTCGTATCCCTTCGACGAACGACGGGAAGCCAAATCGACATAGCGTGCCTGGCAGGTGGACGTGTGCCCTGCAGCGCCGCTGCAGAATGCCCGCCGGGTTAGCCGCCGCCAGCTCCCGCAGCATAGACGCCTTGGCCTCATCGTTCGCGCTGGAGCAGACCATCAATGTCAGCGTCAGGCTGATCTGCGGCATTCTCACGCTGTGCCTGTATGGCTCCTACGGTCAACAGCGGACATTCACCGCCGCAGAGATCACGAGTCAGGCCGCATGCCGACTGAGAGTGGATTGGCCGGCAAATCGACCACAGGCAGTGGGCGACTGGCAATCGTCCAAGCTTCTGCCCAAGGCAGGCCTAGCGTCACCAACAAGGTGGCTGAAATCTTTTCAGGCAGATCGTCGGGCGAACCAAAAGGGTCGTCTGCATGCTCGGACACGGTGACCTCAGCCATGAGTCCACCCAGTATGGTGCTCCCCACAGCGACCACCAGGCTCGCAAGGTCGTGGCAGACAAAGCGCTTGGCCTCAATGCCTGTCATCACGTCTCTGAGCAGATAGCGCCCGAGGCCTGCATGCAGGCTATCGCGATTGAAATTGGTGGCCAGCACAAACTTGCCCCACACGGGATCGGCCCTTCCGTGCCGCATCGTGTAGCGCGCGGATGCCGCGATCTTCTCGGCCGGGTCCGCTACCTGTTCGCCCAGCTTGTCGAGCGCCGCGGCATAGTACTCGATCAACTCCTCCTTCAAGTTCTGGAAGATCGCTTCTTTGGACGGGAAGTAGTTATAGAACGAGCCAAAACCGACATCCGCCGCATTGGTGATGTCTTGAATGGCCACCCCGTCCAGCCCCTTGGCCGACATGAGCTGCAAAGCGGCACGCATCAGTTTGAAGCGCGTCTCCTGTCGCCGCTTGTCCTGGCGCGTTGTTGCAGCGCCGACCGACTCACGACCGGCTTCGTCGGTCTGCTTCGCTTTCCCGACTTTCAGCGCGTCCCTCGTCCGTTTGGAAGGGGCGTTGGCAATTCCTGAAGGCATTGATTTCTTGAGGGGAGGCATGACCGGAGTGAGGTGAAAGCGGCGACTACTGCCCAAGACTAACAGCAGCCCACAACCTGGCGCAAACCCTATATTGCGATAAAACTGATGAACTTATCATTAACGATGATGCAATCAACTTATCGAGGTTTTCATGGGCTTTCCTGCTTTTCCCTCACGTCAACTCACAGCCGAAGAACTCCGGCGCTACGACGAGGATGGGGTCATCATGCTCAAAGGTGCGCTGGACAAGAACTGGGTGGAGATGGTGGAGCGAGGTGTTGAAGAGGCCCGCAACGCCCAATCTGTGACAGGCAAGTTCATGTCCCGCAAGACAGAGGGCTACAAGATGGACATCTTCTTGTGGAAGCGTATCGACGTGCTGCGCGACCTGATCTACTACGGCCCCTTTGCCCGGTGGGCCAAGGACTTGATGAGGTCCGAAGAGGTCCGCTTCTTTTATGACCAGATGTTCATCAAGGAACCGGGCACGGATGCGCCTACCCCTTGGCACCAGGACTTGACCTTCTGGCCCATTCGCGGCGAACAGATCACCTCGTTCTGGATCCCCTTGAATCCGGTGACGACCGAAAACAGCGGGCTGTTGTATGTGAAGGGTTCACACAAGTGGCCGCAACGCTTCAAGGCCTTGTCACCCGACTATGTGGCCGCGCTGATCGATGAAAAGGCAGACGACATTCCCGACATCAACGCCAACCCGGACCAGTACGACCTGCTCCACTGGGACATGGAACCGGGCGACATCCTGATGTTTCATCCCCTCACGCTGCACGGCTCGTTTGGCAACAAGTCCCGCACGACACCGAGGCGCGCGCTGGCGCTGCGCTGGACTGGCGATGACGTGACCTACGAGCCTGGCGCCAAGCGCATGCCTATTCACTTCCGACATGACGCCCAGCCTGGTGGTCCATTGAAAGGCGCGGCATTCCCGATCATCCTGCCGCACCATGATCCCGCAGAGCGTGCAGCGCGCGTGCAGATCGAACATGAGCAACCGCACAAGATGATTGGCTCGGCGATCCACAACGCCGTCTCCGCCGTCAAGCTGGAACTGAGCGGCAACAAGTCGACCATTGCGCCGCGCCAGACCTGGGGCGATCCCTCGAAGATCGGGCCGGCAGCGAATCAACAGACGAAGTAACCAGGGGCCTCTCAGATGCGAAAGATCTTTGTCGCCGCAGCGGCAGGCACAGCGCTGCTGGCGTACTTCAGCCTTTGGCCCGTGGACATCGCGCCCGTTGGCTGGGAACCGCCTGCCCAGGCACCATCCACTGCCGTTACCAAAGGCAGTCTGGCCTCAATCGAACGCATGGCCGCGAATCAGGGCACAGGACCGGAGGGCATATCACTGGATGCCAGCGGTCGGGTCTATGCTGGCTACCTGGATGGGCGTGTGGTGCGCTTCTCAAGTGATGGCCAACATGTCGATGTTCTGGCCAACACAAGGGGCCGCCCATGGGGAACATACGCTTCTGCAGATGGTCAGAGCGTGCTGGTGGCAGACGCCATCAAAGGGCTTCTGAACATCGAGGGAGGCCGTGTCAGCACGCTGGCAACGCAAGCGGAAGGCATTCCCTTTCGCTTGACCGATGATGTTGTTCAAGGCCCCTCACGCAAGATCTACTTCTCCGATGCATCGTCCAAATTCGGCATCGACAAGATGATGTCGGACGTGTTCGAGCACGGCGCGAACGGGCGCTTGCTGCAATACGATCCTGTCAGCAGGAAAGTCACCGTTCTGATGAAGGGACTGCATGTCGCCAACGGTGTCGCGTTGGCGCCTGATGAGAGCTACATCCTCGTGTCGGAAACCTTGTCCTACCGCGTCTGGCGCTATTGGTTGAAGGGCGCCAAAGCCGGCCAGAAAGAGGTCTTCATCGACAACCTGCCCGGCTTTCCTGACAACATCAGCTTCAATGGTCGAGACGGATACTGGCTAGCTTTGTATGCGCCCAGAGATGCCTTGCTGGATGCGTTGCTCCCATATCCTGCACTGCTCAAGGCGGCCTATCGCATCCCTCAGGCGCTTCAGCCGAAGGCGAAAAAAGTGGCGCATGTGCTGAGGCTCGACATGAATGGCAAGGTGCAGGTCGATCTGCAAGACGATCAACCCACCGCTTACGCGCCCATCACCAGCGTGCGGGAATTCGACGGCACGCTCTATTTCGGCAGCATCGAGTATCCGGCTGCAGGCCGCATGCGTTTGCCATAGAGCCGCATGTGCTAAACCGCGGGTGGTCGAGCAGTATGAATACCACCTGTGAAGTCGTACGGCTGCAGCACCAAGTACAGCGACCATTCTTGCGCTCCTGTGGCCAGGCTCCAGGTCAGCTTCATGGCTCTAAGCGGACATACGCAGCCGAGTGCCACTGACGACAATCGCTACAAAGTGGCCATCTGCAAGGTCGGCTTAGCTTCAGTTTGGGTGCCGCCCCAGGTGATTCGACACAAAATGTCGACCCCGCCTCAAAGCTGAACTTGCTGGCCGCTCAATCAACCCGCAGCACTTCGAACTGTTGTCGGACTGGCGCGACTTGTATCGACACGTCATCACCCTCGCATTTACCCAGCAGGGCCATGCCAAAAGGTGATGCGCAGCTGATGACCTGCACGATCTGTGCGCCACTGACCAGCTTCATGCTGCCCCCATCCGGGCCGAGAAAGAGCTGTTGCTGCTTGTCGTCGGCGTCTATCAGGCAGACCAGCGCGCCGATCTGTATGCCTTTGCTGGCGTCGTAGGGGCTCGGGCGGAACTGGCGCCAGGTGGCCATCGCCTGGCGGATGGCTTCGGCGCGACGAGCCTGGCCGGTGGCCAGGTAGGCGGCTTCGAGTCCCAAGGTGTCGTATTTGTTTTCGGCGATGTTCTCTTCGTGAGTCGCCGCTTCATGGGCCATCCGAGCTGCCTGTTCGATCTGCTGCAGGTCTTCGGCGAGCCGTTCCAGCACCTGCTGTTGCAGCAAGAGTTTATCCATGATGACAGGCGAGTATCTCGAACAAGCGGGAGGAGGCCTTGATTATGAAGGGCGTGTACGGCAGCCTGGGCTTGGACATGGTGAAAGCCCGAGGTGCCATTCTGGCTAAGATGTGTACATTTGGTCGCATCTTGTCAGCGCGCTAGTCAGCGTCACCACCATGGCCTCCGACCGACACATCAACGCAACAGATCGCCGCAGTCTCGTGAAATCCGCCCTGGGGCTGGGTGTCATGGCCGTCGGCGGTTTGACGCCCCTCATGGGCAGGGCTGCCGCGGCGCCATCGCGCATTGACGTGCATGCCCACCTCATTCCTGACTTCTACAGGCAGGCGATGACGGACTACAACGTGGCAGGTGATGGCGGCATCCCTGTCCCTTCCTGGTCGCCTGGTGCCGCCGTGAATTTCATGGACAAGTTCGGTATCCAGGCGCAGGTGGTGTCGCTGTCGGAGCCGGGCTTCGCATTCCTGCCCGATCTCGCTTCGCGCACGCAAATGGCGCGGCAAATCAACGACTACATCCGTGACGGTCTCATCAACGTGTCGTCCGCCTCGCAGCTCTATCGACGCTTTGGCGGCTTTGCGTCCTTGCCTCTGGGTGACCCCGACAACCCCAGTGAAGTGGCCGCAGCCTGTGCTGAAGCCGTACGGGCCATCACCACGCTGGGGCTGGACGGCATTGGCCTGTACTCCAGCTACAAAGGGATCTACCTGGGGGACCCGAGGCTGGACCCGTTGATGAGGACCTTGAACGAGCTGTGCGCCTACGTGTTCATTCATCCTGTGGCACCGCCTGTTCGTCCGGATCTGTCCATGCCGAATTTCGTCCTGGACTTCCCCTTCGAAACGACACGCGCGGTGACCAACCTGCTCTACAAGGGCATCTTCCTGAGGTATCCCTTCATTCGCTGGCAGGCTGCGCATGCGGGCGGCACCATCCCGTTCCTGTCGTACCGCAGTGCTTTGCTGGCCCTCAACTTGAACCCCAGGAACAGCGCCTATTCCCGGCTCTTCTATGACACGGCCTTGTCGGCTGCACCGCCTGCGATGGCGGCGGTCCGCAAAGTGACCGAGGTCAGCCACATCTTGCTGGGCACGGACTATCCCTACGCGGGCATGGTTTACGCGCTCAAATTGCCTGGCGATCCCAATTCGGAGTTGAACGATACGTTCACGCCATCGGAGCGCCTGCAGGTTGACCGAGCCAATGCGCTGGCGCAACTGCCGCGCCTGTCAAAGCGACTTGGTCTGGGCTAAGGGCAGCGTCGTCTTGTCGCCAGACAGCATCGCCGCACCCGTCAGGCACCAGGCGAAGATCAATTCGGCCTCGGCCAGAAGGGCTTCGCGGCGTTCAGGGGCCTCGATGTATGACAGACACAACTCGAAGGTTTGCTGGACGATGATCCTCAGCGCCAGATCCAGTTTGTCTGGCGGCAACGGGGGCAGACGCCCTGCGGCGCCCAGATCGCTGCGCATGTCTGCCAGGATCTGATGCGTCCCTTGTTCGATGGCGGCCCTGGCGGGGCCCAAGGGGCCATGTCGTTCACGCATGGCCACCACAAAACAATCTTTGTTGGCCAAGGCAAAGTCCAGCAGCCAGCTGACCACGGTGCGCGATGACAGTTCATCGGGGGGCACCTGGCTGCGTGCCTGGCGCAAGCCGTTGCGAAGCGCCAGGTTGAACTCCCCGATGAGCGTGGGCATCATGTCACCCACACTCGGGAAGTGCCGGTAGATCGAGTTGTGGCTCATGCCCGCCTCTTTCGCCAGCTCGCGCAGCGTCAGGCGTGCGCTCCCCTCTCTGGCCACCAGGCGTGCGACCGCATCCAGCAACTTGCGTCGACCTTGACCGTACTCCGTTTTGAAAGACGGATTGGCAGAGCCTGCTGCCGGCTTCGATGATGTCTTGCTGATGGACTGCCCGTTCTTTGACATGCCAGGGATTCTAGGATTGTTCACAAAGGCGGCGTCTGCTGCAGGTTGACGGTCTGTTCTTCCGTCAAATGCGCCGCAGGCCCGGCGTGTTCTCGAACACTTCGGCGGCCCACTCCACGAAGACCTGCACCTTGGTCGACAGGTGGCGGTTCGAGGGATAGAGCACGTGCACAGGCAGGGCGTCGGTGCCCCAGTCCGCCAGGACCTGCACGAGCTTGCCGTAGCGCTCGTAGAGCTGAAAGGCGTAGCTGGGAATCTGGCCGATGCCGACCCCGGCCACGCAGGCGTCGCGGTAGACATTGGAATCGTTGATGGCCAGACCGCCTACCAGTGCCAGCTCGAGCCGCTCCTCGCCTTTGACGAACTCCCAATGGTGGATGCGGCCCTGCACGAAGTAGTTGATCCAGCGGTGCTGGAAAAGATCGTTGGGATGCAGCGGCAAGCCGTGCTCGGCCAGATAGCGTGGCGACGCACAGGTCACGAAGTGCATGGACCCGATACGGCGCGCCACCAGCGACGGGTCGCTGACCTCGCCGACGCGCACGACGCAGTCGACGCCTTCACTGATCATGTTGATGGGGCGGTCGGTGCAGCCCAGTTGCAGCGCGATGCCCGGGTAGCGCTTGAGGAAGTCGGGCAGGTGGTCCTGCATGAGCATGCTGGCCATGCTGGTGGTCATGTCGACCTTGAGCGTGCCTTCGGGCTCGCGGTGGCGTGAGGACAGCGATTCATCGGCCTCGCGCAGGTCGTCGAGGATGCGCACGCAGCGCTCGTAATAGGCTGCGCCGTCGGCCGTGACCGTGACCCGCCGCGTCGTGCGGTGCAGCAGGCGCACGCCGAGTTGGCCCTCCAGGTCCTGGATCAGGGTCGAGACGGTGGCCTTGGGCGTCAGCAAGGACTCGGCCGCCTTGGAGAAGCCGCCCGTGTCGACCACCCGCACAAAGGCTTCCATGGCTTTGATTTTGTCCATTGTTCAAGAATCTGAACAGTCATTTCGATTTATCGGAGTTTATGAAGAAATGGCAAATCAATACAGTAGAGCTTCGTAAAGCCCTTTCCATGTGACGACATGACTGTCTGACCAGGCCATGAACCCGACCGACACCTCTCCCGGACCCGACGACCTGCTTGAATGGCAGGGGCACAGCGGTCCGCTGCAACTGCGCCTCTACCGGGGAGGCGTGACGCAGGCTGAGGCATTGGTGGTGTTCTTTGCCCCAGGTGGTTTTGTGGTCGACGAGCTCGATGAAGCCGATGGTTGTCTGCGCGTGCTGGCCAATGCCTGTGCCGTGAACATCCTGGCGCCCCGCTATGCCCTGGCACCTGAACGTCCTTTCCCGGCCGCCGTGGAGGACGCACACGGCGTGCTGATGCAGGTGGGCAAGCAACGTCGCCAGCTCGGATGGTCGGGGCGACGCCTCTATGTGGGCGGTGTGGAAGCAGGTGGCAATCTGGCGGCGGTATCGGCGCTGGTGAGCCGGGATCGGCGCGGGCCTGGACTGGCCGGGCAGATCCTGATCATGCCCATGCTGGACGCGAACTTGCGGTGTCCGTCAATGCAGTGTGCGATGGGCGATCCCAGCAAGCGGGATGTGGTGGAGGCCGTGACCCAGGCCTACCGCCGTTACCTGCCGCACCCGGCCGACCGCCTGCATCCCTATGCCAGTCCATTGAATGCCAGTCGGCTGTCAGGTCTTGCGCCTTCGCTCATCATGCACACGGAGGGAGATCCGCTGTCCGACGAGGCTGTGGCCTATGCCGCGAAGTTGCGGCAGGCCGGTAATGAAGTCCATGAGGTGGCCTTGCCGCCACCGCCCGAGCTGCACGACAACAAAGACCGCTGCGAACTCACGTCCGACGACCCTTGTGTCCTGGCGATGAAACGCTTCCTGGTCCCCGCTGCTTGATCTTTTGCTCCCCAGGCTGATCGCGCCATTGTGGCGCGAGGGTGCCGTTTCGCCTGCATTTTTCCGCGTCCGAGGTAACTGTCATGAACCTGAACAACCTGTCATCCCTGTTACGCCCGCTTGCCGCGGGATTCCGTCTGTCGCATGCGTCCCGTTCGGCCTGGTGGCTGGGCTCCCTGGTGTCACTGGCTGTGATCGGTTCATTGGCTGGTTGTGGTCAGGACCAGGATGCGCACGCCGCCCAGGCGCCCGGTGGCGCGCCGCCCGCCATGCCGGTGAGCGTGGCCGAGGTCATCGCGCGCCCCGTGGCCGAGTTGCGTGAGTTCTCCGGGCTCGTCGAGGCCATCGACAAGGCCCAGGTGCGGCCGCGAGTAGCGGGCACGATCGACAGCGTGCGCTTCCAGCCAGGCAGCCTCGTCAAGAAGGGCGAGGTGCTCTTCGTGATCGACCCGCGTCCGTATCAGGCCGAGATGGCGCGGCTGGAGGCCGCGGTGGCGAGCTCCAAGGTCAAGCTGGCGCTGGCGCAGACCGAGCTGGCACGCTCCAAGCGCCTGCTCGATGACAACGCGATCGCCCAGCGCGACTACGACGAGCGCTCGGCCAATGCGCGCCAGCTCGAGACGGCCGTGCTGGCCGATCAGGCTGCGCTGCAGACCGCACGGCTCAATCTGGAATGGACCAGCGTGCGTGCGCCCTTTGACGGCCGCGTGGGCAAGGCCGAGGTCACCGCGGGCAACCTGGTGGACGGCAACACCGTGCTGACCACGGTCGTGTCGGCCAACCCCATGTATGTGAGCTTCAATGGCGACGAGTCCATGTACCTGCAGGTGGGCAAGCTCGTGCGCAGCACGCCGGGTGCGCTCAAGCTGCATGTGGGCCTGGCCAATGAGCAGGGCTTCCCGCATGAGGGGCGCCTTGAGTTCGTCGACAACCAGATTGACCCGCAGGCCGGTAGCGTGCGCATGCGCGCCGTGGTCGACAACAAGGATGGCTTGCTGACGCCGGGCCTGTTCGCCAAGGTCCAGCTGGGTGCGGATACGCACAACGGTGCGGCGTCGCCGCTGGTGCTGGAGCGGGCCGTCGGCACGGACCAGAACCGCAAGTTCGTCTATGTGGTGTCGGCTGCCAACCAGACCGAGTACCGCCCGGTGCAGCTGGGGACGAGCGTGGGCGAGTTGCGCGTGGTGCTGTCGGGCCTGAAGCCGGGTGAGCGCGTGGTCGTCGATGGCCTGCAGCGCGTGCGCCCGGGGGTGCCGGTGGCGCCGCAGGTGGTGCCCATGGATGCGCCCGCAGCGTCGGCTTCGGCCGCCAAGCCCTAATCCCCACGGAGTGAGGACATGAACATATCCAGAACCTTTGTGGACAGGCCGATCTTCGCGGCCGTGCTGTCCATCTTCATCTTCATCGCGGGGTTGATCGCGATCTTTCGTCTGCCGGTCTCCGAGTATCCGGAGGTGGTGCCACCCTCGGTCGTGGTGCGCGCGCAGTTTCCGGGCGCGAACCCCAAGGTGATCGCCGAGACCGTGGCCGCGCCACTGGAGGAGCAGATCAACGGCGTCGAGAACATGCTCTACATGTCCTCGCAAGCGACCACCGATGGTTCGCTGACGCTGACGGTCACCTTCAAGATCGGCACGAACGTCGAGCAGGCCGAGACGCAGGTGCAGAACCGTGTGCAGCGCGCTTTGCCGCGACTGCCCGAAGAAGTGCGCCAGATCGGCGTGACGACGGTCAAAAGCTCGCCCAATCTGACGCTGGTCGTGCACTTGCTCTCGCCCAAGGGCACGTATGACGATGTCTATCTGCGCAACTACGCGACGCTCAATGTGAAGGACCGCCTGGCGCGTCTGCCCGGCATGGGCGACGTGCAGATCTTCGGTGCCGGCGACTACGCCATGCGCGTGTGGCTGGACCCCCAGAAGGTGGCGCAGCGCGGGTTGACAGCCGGCGATGTGGTGGCGGCGATCCGCGAGCAGAACGTGCAGGTGGCCGCCGGCGTGGTGGGGGCACCGCCCGACACCAAGGCTCCGTTCCAGCTGTCCGTGAATGCATCCGGTCGCCTGAGCACGGAAGAGGAGTTCGGCAACATCATCGTCAAGACGAGTGCCGACGGTGGCGTGACGCACCTGCGTGACGTGGCCCGCATCGAGCTGGGTTCGAACCAGTACGCACTGCGCTCGCTGCTCAACAACAAGCCGGCCATCGGCATGGGCATCTTCGAGGCGCCCAATTCGAACGCGCTGCAGTTGTCCGCCGATGTGCGCAAGGCCATGGACGAACTCAAGAAGGACTTCCCGGCCGACGTCGACTACACGATCGTGTACGACCCGACGCAGTTCGTGGGCGACTCCATCAAGGCCGTGATCAAGACGCTGACCGAGGCCGTGGCCCTGGTCGTGCTGGTCGTGATCGTGTTCCTGCAGACCTGGCGCGCTTCGCTGATCCCGCTGCTGGCCGTGCCTGTGTCCATCGTGGGGACGTTTGCCGTGCTGCTGGGCTTTGGCTTCTCGATCAACACGCTGTCGCTGTTCGGCCTCGTGCTGGCCATCGGCATCGTGGTGGACGATGCCATCGTGGTGGTCGAGAACGTCGAGCGCAACATCGCCAATGGCTTGAGTCCGCGCGACGCGACCATCCAGGCGATGAAGGAAGTGTCCGGGCCCATCATCGCGATCGCGCTGGTGCTGTGCGCGGTGTTCGTGCCCATCGCCTACGTGTCGGGCCTCACAGGCCAGTTCTATCGCCAGTTCGCGCTGACGATCGCGATCTCGACCGTGATCTCGGCCTTCAACTCGCTGACGCTGTCGCCGGCTTTGGCCGCCACGCTGCTCAAGCCGCATGACGCGCCCAAGGACGCCTTGTCGCGCCTGATGGACAAGGTGCTCGGCGGTTTCTTCAAGCGCTTCAACCGCGTGTTCGACCGGGCTTCGCACAACTACCAGGGCGGTGTCCGTGGCACGCTGAGCCACAAGGCCGCGACCATGGGCGTCTACCTGCTGCTGTGCGTGGCGGCGTTCTTCGTGTTCAGGCAGGTGCCTTCGGGCTTCGTGCCGGCACAGGACAAGCAGTACCTGGTGGGCTTCGCGCAGCTGCCTGATGCCGCCTCGCTGGAGCGCACGGACGCCGTGATCCGTCGCATGTCGGACATCGTGAAGTCGGTGCCGGGCGTGAAGGAATCGGTGGCCTTCCCGGGTCTGTCGATCAACGGCTTCACGAATGCGCCCAACGCCGGCATCGTGTTCTACACGCTCGATGACTTCAAGAACCGCAAGGACCCGTCGCTGTCGGGCGGTGCCATTGCGGCCGAGGTCAACAAGCGCCTGGGCGCGATCCAGGACGCCTTCATCATGGTCTTCCCGCCGCCTTCCGTGAATGGCCTGGGCACCATCGGCGGCTTCAAGCTTTTCGTCGAGGACCGCGGCAACGTGGGCTACGACGAGCTCTACAAGGGCGTGCAGGCCTTGCAGATGAAGGCCTGGCAGACCCCGCAGCTCGCTGGTGTGTTCAGCAGCTACCAGATCAATGTGCCGCAACTCTTTGCCGACGTGGACCGCACGAAGGCCAAGCAGATGGGCGTGCCGCTGGGCAGCATCTTCGACACGCTGCAGATCAACCTGGGCTCGCTCTATACGAACGACTTCAACAAGTTCGGTCGGACCTTCCAGGTCGTCGTGCAGGCCGATGCGCCTTTCCGCAGCAACGCGGAAGCCATCTCGCAACTCAAGGTGCGCAGCAACTCGGGTGAGATGGTGCCGCTGGGCAGCCTGATGAAGGTGTCGGATTCGTATGGCCCGGACCGCGTGCAGCGTTACAACGCCTATGTGGCGGCTGACATCAACGGTGGCCCTGCGCCGGGGGTGTCCTCGGGCCAGGCCCAGGCCATCATGGAGAAGATCGCTGCGGAGACCTTGCCCAAGGGCGTGAACTTCGAGTGGACCGACCTGACTTATCAGGAGATCCTGGCCGGCAACACGATGATCTATGTGTTCCCGCTGTGCGTGCTGCTGGTCTTCCTCGTGCTGGCCGCGCAGTATGAAAGCTGGACACTGCCGCTGGCCGTGATCCTGATCGTGCCGATGTCCATCCTGTGTGCCCTGATCGGCGTGTGGCTCACGCATGGTGACAACAACATCTTCACGCAGATCGCGCTGTTCGTGCTGGTGGGCCTGTCGGCGAAAAATGCGATCCTGATCGTGGAGTTCGCCCGCGAGCTGGAGCTCCATGGCCGCTCGACCGTCGATGCCGCACTGGAAGCCTGCAAGCTGCGCCTGCGTCCGATCCTGATGACCTCGATCGCCTTCATCATGGGTGTGGTGCCGCTTGTCTTCTCGACGGGTGCGGGCGCTGAGATGCGCCATGCCATGGGCGTGGCCGTTTTCTCTGGGATGCTGGGCGTGACATTGTTCGGCCTCTTCCTGACGCCTGTGTTCTATGTGCTGCTGCGCAAACTGGCCATTCGCCTCGAAGGTGATCGCCACAAGGCGCCCGCAACGATCGCAACCGAACTCACTGGTGAGGTGTGAACATGTCGACACCCCGTATCAAACGAACAAGCCTGATCATCGCGCCATTGATGGCTGCGCTGGTGATGGCCGGCTGCTCGACGGCGCCTGCCACGCCCGAGGCGCACATCACGGTGCCCGAGCAGTTCAAGGAAGCCGCTGTGGCGCAAGGCAGCTGGAAGTCGGCACAGCCCGCCGAGAGCCAGCCGCGCGGTCAATGGTGGCTGGCTTTCAATGACCCGACGCTCAATCAACTGCAGCAGCAGGCGCAAGAAGCCAGCCCCACGCTGGCAGCCGCCGCAGCCCGGCTGAAGGCCGCACGCGCTTCGCTGGATGTGAGCCGCGCCGACCGCTGGCCGCAGCTCAACCTCAACGCCGGCGCCACGCGGGCCAAGTACAGCCCGGCACAACAAGGCTATGCAACAGGCACCAACCTGCCGCCAGCCACCGTCTGGAATGCCGGCCTGGGTGCCAGCTATGAGGTCGACCTGTTCCAGCGCGTGGCCAACAGCGTCAACGCTGCCCAGGCCGATGCGCAGGCCGGCGAAGCCACCTATCGCTCGGTGCTGCTGGCCTTGCAGGGCGATGTCGCACAGGCCTATTACCAGCTGCGCATGCGAGATGCCGAAGTGGTCCTGTTGCAAAACACGCTGGCCTCGCGTGAGCAGACCTTGCACCTGATCGAGCGCCGGCAGGCCGCAGGTGATGTTTCCGAGCTGGACGTGACGCGCGCCCGCACCGATACGTCGACCACGCGTGCCGAGCTGCAAGGCCTGCAGGGCCAGCGTGCCGCGGCCGAGCATGCGCTGGCCTTGCTGCTGGGCCAGGTACCGTCGACCTTCCACTTCGCGCCATCACCCTTGATGCCCGATGTGCAGATGCCGCAGGTGCCCGCCGGCCTGCCATCGGCCCTGCTGGAGCGCCGCCCCGATGTGGCTGCCGCACAGGCCAGCATGATGGCTTCGACGGCCCGCGTGGGACAGGCCCGCTCCGCGCGCTTCCCGGCGCTGACGCTCACGGCGCAAGGCGGTTATGCCTCGTATGAACTCAAGGACCTGTTCGACTGGAGTGCACGTTCGTGGCTGAGCAGCCTGGTGATGTCATTGCCCTTGTTCGACGGTGGCCGCAACGCCGCCCATGTCGCCCGCGCTGAAAGCCTGCTGGACGAGTCGGTCGCCGACTACCGGATGGTTGTACTGAACGCATTTGGCGATGTCGAAGACAAGCTCGCCAGCCTGGGTGCGGTGCGGGCGCAGTCGGAGTCGCTGGATGTGGCTTTGGTGGCGGCGCGACGTTCGGCCGACCTGGCAGACAAGCGCTACAAGGCTGGCGAGGACAGTTTCCTCACCTTGCTCGACACTCAGCGCAGTCTGCTGGCCATCGAGCGCCAGGCCGTGCAACTGCGCGGCGCATGGGCGGCCTCGACCGTTGGCCTGATCCGGGCGCTCGGTGGCGGCTGGTCCAATGTTCCACGCGACGGGGGCGAGCCCAAGGTGGCGGCATTGGCGCAGGTGGCCGCCGCTCACTGATCGCTGGATGGCACCATGTCCAACGAGCCGATCGAGCCCCTCCATGAAGGGGCTCTCTGGAGCCCGCCGTGCTGGATACAACCAACACCCGGGCGGTTCACGCCTTGGCCTTCACCTTGGGCTTGAACAGATGTACGGTCTCGCCGCGTGCGAGCATCTCCACGAGTTGGGCTATCCGCTTCGCTCGTGTCTCGGCTTTCACGGCCGTTTGAATGCGCCACAAAACCGCATAGCGATTTGATGCGTTGAGCGTGGCGAAGAAAGACTTCGCCGTCGGTGCTGCATCGAGTGCCGCAATCAGGTCATCGGGCACCACGGATGTACGCGCGCCGTCGTACGCCCGCGCCCAGCGGCCATCGGACTGGGCGGCCTCGACCTGCGCGAGGCCTGGTGCCTGCATGCGGCCCTCCTGAGTGAGCGCCGCGACCTTGTCGACATTGACCTTCGACCAGACGCTGCGTGCACGCCTGGGCGTGAACCGCTGAAGAAAATATTGCTCGTCCAGGCCCTTCTTCTGGCCATCGATCCAGCCCCAGCAGAGCGCGATCTCCACCGCTTCAGGGTAGGTGACGCTGGCTTGGTTGGCACCGCGCTTGGCGATCTTGAGCCACAAGCCAGCGGACGTGGCATGGTGCCGTTTCAACCAGCTCTCGAACGCCTTGGCGTTCTTGAACAAGGTCGGGGTGTCGGCAGACTGGTCAATGGGCATGCGCGAAGTGTATGTGGCAAGGGCGGCGAGTTTGGCCCATGACCGCCATGTTGCCGATATCGCGAGTTGGGCGTGTGGCCGCCATCGCCGGCGTCCGCTGCCAACACCCCCGCAACAAGTGCCGAACTCAGCGACTGACCAAGGCCGCTCGTCGCGGTGATGGCGTGTCCGATGTGGCCGGCGTGTGCGGCGAAATCAGATGCCTTTGGAAGAATGCGACGATTTTTTGATTCACCTCGGGAACCACGCGGGCCCGATCGAAACCGGGTGGGTCGTCGATGAGGTCGGCAATGAGCCCAGATCGATTGGGGGGCAAGGGAGACAGCAGTGCCCCATGCCCGCCGCTGTCGATATCCTCCAACCGTTCACAGCTAGCGCACGCCTGAAGAACCCGATCGCTATGAAATTTCGGGATCAACCACTTGTCTTGTCTGGCTGTCACGATGCCCAACGGAACGAGAGGCGTGGTGAGCGATGCCATCTCAAAATCAGCTGCCAGTGGAACGCCGGCAACGATGGCGGCAATCCTGGGGTCAGTGTGGCTTTGCCATTCCGTGTCGGTGAATTTGGCCGCGATGATCCATAGCGCAATGCGCTTCTTCAAGCCGTCAAGAATGCCGCCGGTGAGCCGGGTCGCTAACCCGACGCAGGTCTGGAAGTCCTCCGCAATATGCGCTTCGCAGTGCTGCCTGAATTGCACCGGGGACCAACGGCCTCCGGCCAGTGTGAGCGCCGTATGCCCACCTGCCGACATGCCATACATCCCCACCTTTTCCAGATTCAACAAGGGCGCAAAGCGAGCGTCCTGTCCCACTGCGTCGATGGCTTTCGACACTTCGGTCGGGCGTCGCTTCCAGCTGTCGGGCCCAGGAGCATGGCCATCTTTGTCGTTGTCGCCAACATGTTCGGGCATGGCGACAATGAATCCGGCCTCGACCAAGGCGCGGGCCAGATCGGCATAAATCCAGGGCGATCCGCCAGACCCGGGCGAGATCACAACCAATCTGCCGTTGCCAGGCACGGGGTCGCCCTGCCAGGCCACATCAAGCAGGAACGGCCCGCGCTCGACTTGGCGGCTTGTCGCGCTGGAGGCATAGAAGACCGTCACGATGCCGTGGTCCGCGGTATGGGCGATCTCCACCAAACCCGTGGAGGCTTGAGCAGACACCGCAGTCAGCGCCAGAACGGCAAGCGTCGCAAGGCGCCCAATAGTCGGATGGGCTGCGCTCAACCAGTTTCGGCCCTGCACAAACCAGCCCCGTGCGCGCTGTCCTTTCATGGCGACTTCACTCCTTCGCGACCGCTTCCACCTGGATGCGCAGGTTCACATCCATCTTGAAGCCCCATTCCTTGCCTGCCCCCAGGCCGAACTCGTCGCGGTTGAAGCTGCCCGAGGCGTCTGCACCGCAGAAGTCGCGCTTGTACATCGGGTGCGGCATGCACTTGAGTTGGTGGATGGCCAGGGTCATGGGCCTGGTCTTGCCGTTCAGCGTCAGCTCGCCCACCACCTGAGTCGGCACGCCGGCCTTGGCGCCCTCGAAGTGGCCCTTGAACGTGGCGCTCGGGTTCTGCGCGACGTTGAAGAACTCTTTGCCGGTGGCCCAGCTGTTCATCGCGTCCAGGCCAAAGTCGATGCTGGCCAGATCCATCTTCACGTCGACGCTGCCGGCGCCGGTGGCCTTGTCGTAGACGATGGTGCCGGCGTTCTTGTTCAGCTTGCCGCGCCAGTAGGACATGCCCATGTGGTCGGCCTCGAAGCTGGGGTAGGTGTGTGCGGGATCGATCTCATAGGTCACGGGCGCGGCCTGAGCGGCGAAGGCGAGCAGGGCAGTAATGAGCAGCAGTGACTTCATGGGCGATCCTTGCGGCGAGCGGGATGGTGAAAGGGGTTGCGTTGCATTATCCCCGGCCGCGCTACTTCTGTCCGAATCGGGCCGCCTGCCCGCTGGCGGGGAATGCCTGGATGATGTAGTCCACGAACACCCGTACCTTGGCTGGCACGAGCTTGCGGCTGGTGAAGTAGATGGACAGTGGCCGTGACTCGGCATGCCAATCACGCAGCACGCGCACCAGCGCGCCGCTTTCCAGCAGCGGCAGCGCATGCGGCAATGGCAGCATGGCAATGCCCATGCCGGTGGCCGCCGCGCGTGCCATGGCCTCAGGGTCGTCCAGCACCATCACCGGGCGCACGCTGGCAACCAGTTCCTGGCCCTCGCTGTTCTTCAAGGCCCAGGGCACCAGCCGACCGGTGGCCAGCGAGCGACGCAGCAAGCCCTGGTGGCGTGTGAGGTCTTGGGGGTGCTTAGGCGTGCGGTTGGCCTTCAGGTAAGCGGGCGAGGCCACCAGCACGATGCGCACTCGCGCGAGTTCGCGCGCGATCAGCGCATCGGTCAGCTCGATGCCGCCGCCGATGGCGACGTCGAAGCCTTCAGCCACGAGGTCGACCTGGCGGTTGTCGAAATGCAGGTCGGGCACGACGTCCGGGTAGCGGCGCACGAACTCGCCCAACAGCGGCAGCACATACTCGCGGCCCACCGTGTGCGCGAGCGCCACCTTCAAGGTGCCTGCTGGCTTGCCCGCGCCCTGGCGCAGATCGGTCAGCGCATCGCTGATCTCACGCCAGGGCAGCCGCACCTGGCCATACAGCCGCTCGCCATCGGTGGTGAGCGCGAGCTTGCGGGTGCTGCGCTGGAAAAGCCGCACGCCCAGCCGCGCCTCCAGTTGCCCCACGCTCTTGCTGATGGCTGCCGGTGTGAGCCCCAGGTGGCGCGCGGCGGCAGAGAAGCTGCCTTCGTCTGCAGAGGCGACGAAGGCGTCGAGGTAGCTGCGCAGCTCGGTCAACATGGTTTTATCTTATACCAATGGTTGAAGCTGAATGATCAATTTAACGACTACCGGAAACAAGCAGAGGCACTCAAACTGATGCTCATCAACCCCGCCACACCGAAAGGAAACGCCATGAGCACCACCGTCAACACCGCCGCCGCCACCCTCGCCACCACCGGCAAGCCCCTCGCCGGCAAGGTCGCCTTCATCCATGGCGGCTCGCGCGGCATTGGCGCTGCTACCGCACGCCGCCTGGCTCGCGATGGCGCCACCGTCGCGATCGGCTATGCCGCTTCGGCCATCGCGGCCGAAGCGCTGGTCGAAGACATCAAGGCCGGCGGCGGCATCGCCATCGCCCTCAAGGCCGATGCCACCGATGCCGCGGCGCTGACCCGTGCCATCGACGGTGTGGCCGACCGCTTCGGCCGCCTGGACATCCTGGTCAACAGCGCCGGCGTGCTGGCCTTGGCCCCGCTGGACCAGTTCACGCTGGAAGACTTCGACCGCACCGTGGCCGTCAACATCCGTTCCGTGTTCGTTGCCACGCAAGCCGCCGCCAGGCACATGAAGGAAGGCGGCCGGATCATCAACATTGGCAGCACCAACGCGCAGCGCATGCCGTTTGCCGGTGGTGCCCCCTATGCGATGAGCAAGTCCGCGCTCGTGGGCCTGGTCAAGGGCCTGGCGCGTGATCTTGGCCCGCGGGGCATCACCGTCAACAACGTGGCGCCTGGCCCGGTGGACACCGACATGAACCCCGAGGCTGGAGACTTTGCCGCCGTGATGCACGGCCTGATGGCCATCCCACGTCACGGCAAGGCCGATGAGATTGCGGGTATGGTGGCCTACCTGGCTGGCCCGGACGCGGCGTTCGTCACCGGCGCCGACCTGTTGATCGACGGCGGTTTCGCAGCCTGACCAACCATCGGTGCGGCAGCCGTCGCGCGCCCGCTTGCGATTTTGCGGCGATGGCGATATCATCGCGCCCACCTTGCCGAAGGCGCCTACGACAGCGCCCGCAAAACCTCCTACCTGACGGAGATCCTCATATGTCCTCCTTGTTCATTTCGACCAACGACTGACACGGTTCCCGAGCCCCGGCTGATCCGCGTCTGTTCACAGATACGGCCTCAGACCGCGCGGCAGCCAAAGCCCCGCAGCCATTGAGCCGGGGCTTTTGCTTTTCGGAAACCGCAATGAGTGCACAACTCCGTTCCCGCTCCCTTCAAGAGGGGCGGCTCAAGGCCCTGCGCCGCATGAAACAGCCGATGACACTGGTGCTCGAGACGAGCCCAGGTGCGCGCGACCCCGTGGCGCGTGCGCTCGGCCAGCGTGGCATGCGTGGCGCAGGTCAGCATATTCAAAGCCGCGGCGCCCAGCGCCGGGCCGACCGCATGGCGCTGCAAGCGCTGGTGCGACGAAAGGATTGGGATGAATGACACCCCAACGTTGCGCGTGCAGCTCGCGCAGAGAAATCAACAGCTGCAGGAGATCGCTGCCTTGCTCAAGGCCGAGCTGTTCGGCATCGACGCCGTCATCGATCGCGTTGTCGATGCCGTGCGCGCCTGGTATGTGCTGCCCGATCTCGTCACGCGCCCCGTGATCGTCTGCCTTTGGGGCCTCACCGGCACCGGCAAGACCCAACTGGTGCGCCGTCTGGCGCAATTGCTCGGCTTCTACGACCGCTTTGTCGAAGTACAGATGGACGGCTTCTCCAACGGCGCGAGCTGGCGCGGTGCACAAAGCATCTCGGGCATGCTGGCGCAATCCGGCGTGCGCGAGGGCGAGCCTGGCATCCTGGCGCTCGATGAGTTTCAGCGCTTTCGCACCATCGACAACAAGCGTGGCGAGCTGCGTGTGGAGCGCTATCAGGACGTCTGGGCTTTGCTCTCTGACGGGCGCATGCCACCTGCGCTCTCGCTCCTGGGCGACATCGAATCGTCTATCGCAGAGGCTGCCTACGACGCCGAACGCGCCGATGCGGACGATGCCAAGCGACGCTTCAAGCTGAGCAGCTGGGAGGCGCAGGAGCTGAGGCGCAACCTCAAGCTCGACGAGCCGCTGATGGAGATCATGGGTTGGACGCCCGAGCAGATTCAGGAGCGCCTGCGCGCCTTCCGGGAAAGCGGCCAGAAACAGTGGGAGACCGACTACAGCCGCCTGCTCATCTTTGTCTGCGGCAATCTCGACGAGATGTACGAGGACATCGCCACCAGCGTGGACGACTGTGACAGCGATGCCAACATCTTCCACGCGTTGACCAGCAAGCTCAGCGTCATCGACGTCAAGCAGGCGCTCAACAAGCGCTTCAAGCCTGAGCAGGTGGCGCGCCTGGGCAACGAGCATGTGATCTACCCCTCGCTCAGCCGACATGCCTATGAGCAGTTGATTGAACAAGGCTGTGTCCGCTATGCCCGTGAGACGACGACGGGCTGCGGCCTGCACTTTGAGGTGGACGCCAGCGTGCGCGAGCAGATCTACGCCAACGCCGTCTTCCCAGCCCAGGGGACCCGGCCACTGTTTTCATCGTTGCATGCCATCCTCGGCACTGGCCTGGCGAAGGCGGCGCTGTGGGCGCTGGAGCGCGGCGCAGCGGCGGGCGAAACCGTGGGCCTGACGGCCGATGGTCGCAGCTTGATCGTGCATTGGCGAGGCCAGTCTCAGGCCATTGCAGCTCCCTTCGAGATCAACCACCTGCGTCAGCGCAGCAACCCGGACTTTCGTGCCTTGCTGGCCGTTCATGAGGCGGGTCATGGTCTGGTTCACGCCTTGCTCTTTGGCCGTGCGCCACAGGAGATCAAGATCCACGTGGCCAGCTTCGAAGGCGGCTACAACGCCTATGCAGCTCGCAAGGTCTGGTCGCGTCGCAACCTGCTTGATTCGATCTGTACCAGCCTGGCCGGCCGCGCCGCCGAGTTGCTCGTCTTCGGGCCCGAGTTGAGTTCCAGCGGCGCCGAGAGCGATCTGCGCAAGGCCACAGAAGCGGCAGCCCGCATGCTGCGCCACCTTGGACACGGCGCTCGCATCGGGCGCAGCGACGTGTCCGTCAACAGCGAAGACAACCTTTGCACGGACGTGGACGCCAGCAACGCGCCGATGGAAGCGCTGCTGCAGGCCGAACACGCACGCGCGACGAAGATGTTGGAGACGCATCGAGGCGCCTTGCTGGCGTTGGTCGATGAGTTGATGGAGCAGGGGCAGGTCACGCCAGCGCGGTTCGCCGCGGTGACAGGGCTGCCCTTGGAGGCGCCTGAGGACGCGTTGGACCCCTATGCGGAAAGGTTGGCGGCGTTTCGAGGCGATAGACTGACACGGTTGAGGGCGTAGGTGGTCAGGCGATCCTTCCGAACGCACATACATCTTGCAGGTCAGCATGAAGAAAATCTACGCCTTTGTTCCCCTTGCTTTGGCCGCGGTCGCCCTGATGGGATGCTCGGGCCTTCTCAGGCCGGCGGTGGACCTGTCTGCGCCGGGCCTGGCATACCGACAGGAGGAGGTCAGGACGCCGGGCTTGTCCCTGACCTTTTTCGGAACAAGCACGGTGCTCCTTTCCGATGGGGGCAACGCCATCATGACCGATGGCTTCTTCTCTCGCCCCTCCTGGTTGTCACTGCTCCTCACCAGGTTCGAGTCCAACGAGGAAGAGATAGGCTTTGCGCTCAGCCAAGCCAAGGTCAAGAACGTGAACGCGATCCTGGTTGCGCACGCCCACCACGACCATGCGATGGATTCGGGGCTTGTCGCGCAGAAGACGGGCGCAACGGTGTATGGCTCGGCGTCGACCCTCAACATTGCGAGGGGCCAGAACACGCCAGAAAGCCAATTGCACCTGCTGAGGGCAGGGCAGCCGCTGGTAATAGGCCAGTTCAAGGTCACCGCTTACGAAACGCCGCATTCGCCGGAGCCCATCAACGTCGGGTCCATCGACCACCCCCTGCATGTTCCAGCGAAACTGGGGGATTACAAGCTGGGAGAAAACTATTCCTTCCTGGTCGAGCATCGACTCGGCAATGTGCTGATTGTGCCCAGCGCCAACTACAAACCCAATGCCTTCGACGGCGTCCACGCACCGGTCGTTGTGCTGGGCATTGGCGTGCTGGGGAAGCAGTCCGAGGATTTCACAGAGCGCTACTGGGACGAAGTGGTTCGCAAAACGGGCGCCAAGCTGGTGTTGCCGGTTCATTGGGATGACTTCGCGCGCTCACTGCGGGAGCCGCTTGTGCCCTTGCCGCGCTTTGCGGACAACATGGCCGTGACGCTGGAGAGGCTTCAGGCATTGGCGAAACGGGATGGCGTGGCGATCCGGTTCTTGCCTGCTTTGCGGGAAGTCAGCTTGCCCGTGCTGGACGATCCGAAGGCGGATGAGCGCCACTGACCACTCAAATCGTGTTCAATGCCGATGCAGCGGCGGCTTATGACGCGCAGCCTGCCTTCTTGTCGCCACCGCTGCCTTGCAGTCGCGGGTCATGCTCCTAAGATTGATTCAAATCAATTCACGTGCCCCAAGAGGCAAACGAACGGAGACAAACATGAGCCAACAAGCCCTGCACAACGCCAAGGAACTGGTCGCCCGCGAAAAGCTGGACTTCGGCCTGGACGGTGACCTGCCCCGCTGGTGGTACGAGAACAACCCGTACAAGTCACGCTTGATCGACGCCTTGCAAGCCGCCTTTCCAGACGGCGAGCGCTACTTCATCTCGTGCGTGCGCGCCTACCGCGAGCAGACCACGGACCCCAAGTTGCTGGCAGAGATCAAGACTTTCATCCGCCAGGAAGGGCAGCACGGCATCGTGCACTCCAAGTACAACCAGCGGCTGCGTGAGCAGGGCCTGGATGTGGACGCCATCGTTGACTTCATCAACTGGAACAATGAGGCCCACACCAAGCACTTCTCCAAGGAGTACAACCTGGCTTTGACCGCTGCCTTCGAGCACTTCACGGCGATGCTGGCCGAGATCTTCTTCGTCGAAAAGAAGACCATGTCCGATGCCGACCCCAAGCTGCGCGCCATGATGGCCTGGCATGCCGTCGAAGAAATGGAGCACAAGGCCGTTGCTTATGACGTGATGCAGAAGGTGGCCAAGGTCGGCTACCTCAAGCGCTGCCTGGCCATGGCCCATGTCACCTTGTTCCTGAGCTACCTGACGCTTCGCTTCACCAACCGCCTGCTCAAGAACGACGGGTTCTCTTTCGGCCAGCGCATGTGGATGATGGCCAAGTGCCGCTGGTGGCTGTTCGGCTACAAGGGCATCATCTCCAGCCACCTGGGCAACTTGCTGGCCTACTTCAAGCCCGGCTTCCACCCCTGGCAACAAGAGGCCATCCACAACTACGAAGCCTGGGTGGAGGCCTACGAACGCACGGGTGACCCGATGCTGGCTGGTGCGGCGCTCTACCAGGCCGCTCACTGAGCGCGAGGTCATGGGGAAGGCATGCATTGATGCACACCTTCCCGTGGTCATCAGCCTTGGTGCCTCAACCCCGCATCAACACCACCGCTTGCGTGCCCACAGGCACCACACGCCCGCCATGCGACAGGGCGTAGGTCTGCGCTTGTTCTCGGTTTGAGAACCACAGATTGGGGTACCCCGCGGTGGCCTGCAGCACGTCCAGATGGGGCAACTGCTCAACCGTCATGCCTGACAAGGCTCGGCTGTAGTGTTCCCAACTGGGTTGGCCTGCCTCAATGGCCAAGGTGCGCAAGAGGTGCTTGCGCCGGACCATGGCCCGTTGCTGGTGCAATTGAGGCAGCGAGAGATCGCGCAGTGTGTGGGTGGCCAGGATGCGCCGCAACACAGGCAGCGACACCCTCAGGGAGTCGGAAGTCGCTGCGCGGTGAAGCTGCCTGGCCAAGGCGCGAACAAGGTCTGCCGCCTGGGTGCTTGAGGGCTGAGAGGAAAGGGATGGTTGCATACCAACTCCTGGATCGCGGCCTGCTCGCTGTCGGCCTGTGGAGGGTATGCAAGCGCGTGGCTTGCGGATGAGCGGTGCGTCAGCTTTCGCGAGGTGGGCGCCCGGTGAGCCCGCCGTGATTGTACGGCGGCGCGCCCGGCCGTGCTCAGCTGAGCGCCATGCCGCTGTCAATCACTTGCTGGGCACCTGCCGCAGCCCCTCGAGGATCTTGGCCGCAGCATGGATGACCAGCTTGTGGCGAGGCATCTCATCGACGGGGATGTTGGCGCCCAGCAGCGGGACGGTGATGGACGCGGCCTCAACCAGTTGGGCATTCATCGTGACCAAGGTTTCGCGAAGCGCATCGTCGGCATGGTGCGCCCGGTCGGAGGTGTTGATGACCGCGACGGCCTTGTTGACGAAGGGTTCATGACTCACCAGCCAATCGAGGGCGTTTTTCATGGCGCCTGTGACGCCATGGGCGTACTCCGGGCTGGCGATCAGCAGCGCGTCGGCTTCGGCAACAAGGGCGCGCCACTGCGCGGCTCGCTCGGGGGGCGCATCATCGAGGTCAGGGTTGAAGATGGGCAGCGCATCCAGGCCCTGGTACAGCGTGACCTGGACGTCGTCGGGTATCACCTGCGCCACGGCGCGCAAGAACGCCGCATTGATGGACGATGCGCGCACGCTGCCGGAGACCGCCAGGATGCGTAAGACAGGGGCAGGCTGGCGTGCCGTGGATGGTGGGGGCGCCTGGTGGCAGGCGATGCAGATCTTGTTGCCATCCGGGTCTCGGAAGTAGGCGCCGTAGTAATGCGGGTGGTAATGGGGCCGCAAGCCGGGCGGGCCTTCACAGCGTCCACCGAGGGCCAGGGCAGTCTGATAGGCAGCTTCGACGCCTTCGCGGTTGGTGGCACTGAACGCCACCATCTGGCCATTGCCGGGATCGTGGGCCTCACCATTGAAGGGTTTGCAGATCACAAAGTAGGGGCGGGTGCCGCCTGCGCTGTGCCAGCCAGCCCACGGCTTGTCTGGCTCGACAAAGCGCTGTTCGATGTTGAGCTTGCCCAGGACCTGGGTGTAGAAATTCAGGGCGCGATCGAAATCGCTGACGGCCACAAAGACGTGCGAGAACACTGACAGACCTCCTGGATTGATGGGTATGAACAAGAATCATGCCCTTGTCAGGTGAGGCTTTCCCGCTCTTCATTCAACTAGCCAGCAGGTTTGCCACAGTGTTGCTCGATCTGCCTGAGAGCGTAAGTAAACGGTGCCATGGCCATGTGGATGTCCGCTTCGTGCATTTGTTCCAATGCCACCAGGGACGGCTCGTGTCTCATGGTTCATTTCGGCCGGGAGCGGGCGGTCACGGGGGGCGGATTTCTGTGATTACCAGATGAGCTCAAGGTGACACGGTACTATCAAAAATCAACGTCTTGAATTGCTCTGGGAGGCATCATGAAAGCGCGCGGACGCACAACGTCATTGCTGATCAGTCTGTCCATTTTCGGCGTCGCGAACGGGGCGGAGCCAGTGCGTGATCCATTGACTGTCCTGAGTTCCCTTGCCGATCGCATGTATACATTTGGTGAAACTACCGGCAAGGCTGCCGACATGATTGATGCCGAAGTGAAGGCCGCTGATGAAATTCGCCGATACGTGGCAAGTGGGGCGACTGATGGACTTCTTGCGAAGGAAACCGGCGGTCAATCCCCTCTGGCTGCGGCAGCGTACATGGGTTACCCGAATGTCGTTGAGGCCTTGCTGGCATCAAAGCTTGTCAAAAGCCATATCAATGACTCGGATCGGATGGGCATGACACCTTGGATTGCCGCGAATTTCTCGATGAAGCAGAGTCTGTGGACCTGCAATCCAGCGGTGTTTGATGACCCCTACAAGTTTTTGCCGATGATTGTCACTCAGCCATATTACCTATCGAACCCGACGTCACCCTATAGGAAGGCACGTGAATTGCTCGAAGCGGCGGGCGCAGTCTCAGACCTTGCTGCGGCAAAGGAATTGTGGCTTTCGAACTGTACGAATGGATCGGAGGACGCCAAGGCCAAGGTGAGAGCCAGCTCTGACCTGCAGATGACTTTGCAGGGGTTAGGAGCCGCCGACCTGGTTGGTCAGGCGATAAAGATGCGGAAGAAGGCTGCGGAGGCACAACGGAAGTGATTCAGGTTCGGCGAGTACACCCGTTTCGGCGGGGGCGTAGAGCGGCCGGGAGCGGCTATAGCTGAAAGACTGCCACATGAGCATCCGATCAATACGTGTCAATTTCTGGTTCAGCGCACATGTGATAGTTTTGCAATGAAACGATCCAAGAGGCGATGATCGATCGGTATTCCCCCCGCGATTTGCTGCGACGTCGTTCGGCCCCTGTCCGCTCAGGCGCCGACCGGCACGGAAGGCGTACCCCCTCCAAACTCGCCGTCGCGCTTCGTACGCTTGGTTGATGGCGGGCCAGGGTCATCCTCATCGTCGGAGTCGTCGTCCTCGGGGAAGAGATCGTTCACCCGTCCAACCTGATCGTGAAACGCGATGTAGATGGGCAGGTGGTCGCTGCGGCACTCGCTCCACTTCGGGTCGACGACGTCCTTGACCCGATCCGAGCCCTTGGGCGACGCAGATACCCGCGTTTTGCCGGGCACGATGCGACCGGCCTGGAAGGAGGGGCCGACGCTGTCGGACACGAAAACCTTGTCGAGCGGGGAACCGCGGCCGCGGGCGCTGGTAGCACCAAGGGAGGGCGCCTGAAATCCGCCGCCGCGCGACCGTGTCGCTCCAGGCACAGCGGTGCCGTACGTATTCATGTCGCCCAGCAAGCAGTCGGCTTTGCGCTTCTTGCAGTTTTCCACGGCCTTTCCCGCAAAACTGGCTCGAGCGGATTCATCGAATGGCGCGTGGCATGTCCCGATCTTCATGCGCTCGCCCCCCTCTTGAGCATCGAACAGCACAAGCGGGTTGGTGGCTGTGATCTGACGTGTACCCTGACCCACGCCGAGGTCCACTGAACTCACATTGCTGATCTTCACTCCATCTCGGGCCACAATCACAATTGACCCTTGCGAGCCGCCCTTTTGCAGCGTACCGCGCCAGGTCGATTTGCACCCGCGCGGTTGCGATTCATTGCGACGCGAGCCGAAGTCGAGAAGTGAGCCTGTGGGCTCTTGAATGACGAGAACGCTTGCACCCCAGCGCTCGCACATCGCAAGGACATGTTCAATCGGGATGCCTTTTGACTTGGCCATGTTCCAACTCACGACGACCATGGATGGTTCTCCTAGAAGGCTGCTCGCCTTTGGACTCCTTGGAGTCGCCTTGGTTACACCTAGCGTTTGGTCTCGTCAGCGCCGTACAGTATTCCCACCTGAGTTTGATAGCGCTGGAGCAAACAACGAAGCCGGGGGCCGAATCCATCCCATCATGGTCCATGACCATTTGGACGTTTCAGTTCAAGTCCGCACTTGAATTTGATAGATCTTATGCTGCTGGGAGAGATATCGAAATCCTATGTATTAGGGAGCGACTGCATGGCCTTGAACGAAGAACACCGCTATGAGCTAGCTCGTTTTCGTTTCGGGCTTTGCCCACAAGTCTTGACCAGATCCCACATGCTCTTTATACCGTCATGGATTTTGCGTACGCAGCAATATGCGTCTGTCGTGTCGTGCGGCAAGCTGGGCAACAAGTTGCCGTCTTTCTTGAAGGAGATCCCCATGGATACCACGGCCAAAAACACGCGTAGTCAACCCTGGAACAAAGGAAAGCTGATTGGCCAGAAAGCACCGTTGAAGCCGAAGGATATGTGGGCCATTTGAATTTGGCTGCAGACGCAGCAACGCATAAAGAGACTTGCCCTATTAAATCTGGCTCAATCCGGCGTTTGACGTTGCCAACTGTGGCACAGGGGCGGGTTCCTGGATAAACAGCAACAATGAACACGCAGTGGACGAACTAGAACGAACGCATGTCTCCCGCCTAACCTTGCTGTGCTACGTCGGAAATGGGTGGCTACTCGTCGCCAGGGCCGAGTTGCCCCAACCGATCAGCAAGGACCGATTCCAAATCAAGCCGCCCCCTTGACACGCAGTTGGTGATCCACCTCACCCTTGCGTACCTCCACCACCTCAGGCAAGGCCTTGATCATGTCACTGAAGCTGCCATACCCGTGGTCCTTGAAGTCAAACGTGGGATCAAGCCGCTTGATCATCGGCAGCACGCTCGCCTTGTTCACCCAGGCATCACCTGTTGACTCTGCCAGCAGCCGCACCGCGCGGCGCAGCAATTCTGCGGCCGGGTGCACGGTGTGCGAGGGTGCCACGGGGATTGCGTTCGGCTCGGCGTTCGCACTCTCGGCCTCCACCAGGCTTTCATAAAACCGAAACTCGTGGCAGCTGTTCGCCCAGTGCCTGTTCGTGTTCCTGCGCGTTCCGATGCCGATCAAGGTGCGGCCTGCCGCCTTGATCTTCTGCGCCACGGGCATGAAGTCGCTGTCGCCACCGACGATGATCACCGTGCCGATGTGCCCGAAGCGGCCAATGTCTTCAGTGGCATCCAGGCACAGCTTGATGTCTGCCCCGTTCTTCGCCGAGGCGCCCGGTGGGAACAGCTGGATCAGCTCGACAGAGGTCTGGAGCAAGGCATCGCGGTAGCGCGAGAAGAACTGCCAGTTGCCGTAGGCCCGGTTGATGGCAATGGGGCCGTACGATGCGCCCAGCTCGACGAGCGCCTGGATGTCCACCAGCGGCTCTTGCGGCTTGAAGCGGATCTCCTGCTTGGTGTAGGCGCCTTCGCCATATTTGGCTTCCAGCAGGCCGGCGTGCAGGTTTTCAAAGTCCCAGTAAATCGCCACCGAACGGGTGTTGTTAACGTTGTCCAAGCCATGCCCTCACGCAGCAAAATCGTGAGGGCAATATACATGGGCGAATCACCGTCGCGACAGTCGCTGCGTTCAGTCTCCAGTCACGATGGCCACCCCGTTGGTGGTCTTGCTGTCGAGTGTCGCCATGCCGCGCAGCGTGAAGTTGCCGTCCTGATCGACGTTGAACACAGAGACGCGCGATTGCGCACCTGCTGCGTCGATGACCGCTGCCAAGGTGCCTCGCACGGCGATGTCGGTCGGGCCCCCGGTGAACTGCGCCACGACGGCGGCGTCCTGCACGATGTGCTGACCGTAGACGGCATAGCGTGACACGCTCTTGCTGGGCGAGTTGGCCGAGTAGAGGAAGGGCCCTTGCAGCGCCAGCCAGCACGGCGCGTGCTGGGTGCCCGAGCCGGTTGTCGTCAGCACGGTGTTGTGGCGCACCAGGCTGGTCTCGTCGGCATGGGCGATGGTGACGTAGGCCTCGTTGCCGCGCGTGGCCAGGCCCAGCGGTGTGTCGATGTTGGCCGGGAGGTTGGTGACCGAGCTGGCGGCACCGGAGACGGCGCCACGGGCATCAAGTTTCACGGTCTCGATGGCATTGCTCTTCTCGGTGATGATGAGCTCACCTTGGATCACGCCCACCTGCGCTGCGGTGCCATCGGCATGCAGCAAGGGCGCCGAGCCATCAGCCGTGGTGGCGATGCCACCGTGGTTCATGGCATGCGACTCGACCTGCGTGGTGGTGAGCACGTACAAATGGTCTTCTCCGAAGGCGACGCTGACCGGGCTGCCGAGCGTGGGGATGACCTTCTCAAGCCGGAAGCCACCAGGCCATCCGTTGCGCACGAACACGGAGACGTTGTTGGAGCCAAAGTTGACGACCGCCACACGGCCATGGCTGGCCACCACACCCCCTGCATTGCCGCCAACGCCGCCCTGGCCTTGTGTGGGCAGGGCCTGCAGCAGTGTGCCCGCGGGGCTGTAGACAAGCAACTGGTTGGTGGCCAGGTTGGAGGCGGTGACGATCACCGTCTCACTGGCTTGAGAGGCGCTGGCCAGGGCCGGCGTGCCCAGCAGCAAGCTGGCCGCCGCTGCGATGGCGCCAAGGGTGCCACCCACCAGGCGGGTGGGGATGGATATGGTGTGCATGAGTCTCTCCTGTGGAAGCGGATGGCAGGCCAGCACAAGCTGGCCCGATCGCGGCGCAAGATGCGCTCACGACTTCTACTTGGTCGGACTCGTCCCGGGAACCTTACACCCTTGCCTGCCCCTATCGCACCGCCACGATCACATGCGCCTGAATCTTGCCAGCCACCGGGCCTTGGCCATGATGGCGGGCGATCGCCTCGGTGGCGCGGTCTGTCGCGAGCTGCAGCAAGCTGGCGTCGCGCGCCTCGATTTCGTTGCGCAGTGGTGTCCCCTGGCAATAAGCGGTGGCCGCATCGCGTGCCGAGGGCGCACGGCTCACCGCTTCGCGTGTCTCGATCTGGATGTCGGTGAACCCCGCCTGGCGCACGTCCTCGCGGATCAGGGCCACATCGTGATAGCCGTGGGGCGTGCGGGCGAGGAAGCGCGGCGGGTCGTGCGGGAACACCGTGGCGACGGCGTGGGTGACCTCATCGGCAAAGGCGTTCTCTTCGATGCGGTCCCAGACGCTGAAGACAAAGCGCCCGCCTGGCTTGAGCACGCGGCGCGCCTCGGCGTATCCGGCCACCCGGCTGGGGAAGAACATGGCGCCGAACTGGCAGCACACGGTGTCGAACGAGGCATCCTCGAACGGCAGCTTGAGCGCATCCGCCTGTTGCCATGCGATGCGGGCATCGGGGCCCTGCCGGGCGGCGGCGTAGTCGAGCATGGGCTGGTTGAGGTCGGTCACCACGTAGCGTGCGTTGGTGCCGAGTTGGGGTGCGAGTGCCCGCGTGACCACACCGCTACCCGCCGCCGTTTCCAGCACCGAGCCGGGTGAGGAGGCCGCGACCAGCTGGGCCATGTGGCTGGCATAGGCCTCGAAGATCAGCGGGACCATCAGCGTGTCGTAGAACTGCGGGATCGAGCCCGAGAAAACCTGGTCGCTTTCAGCCATGAGGTCTCCTTGCCACCTTGATGGCATTCCAGATTTGCTCGACCAGGTCAGGGTGGGCCGCCTGGAAGGGCTTGGACAGCATGAGGTAGATGTCGAGCTCGGCATACTGCAGTGGCAGTTGCTCGATCATGCCCGCCAGCTTGGGCTCCTGCAAGGCCAGATCACCGTATGCTTTTTGCACGATGACCAGGTCGTTGCGGCCATGCGCGAGCTTGTCCAGGAGCTGCGATGCCGAGGTGGAGTGAGCGTCGATCGGCACACCGTTGGCTTTCAAGGTCTCGCCAAATGAAAACCCACGTTGAACACCCACGGTGGCGCCAGCGGGGAGGCGAAACTGTTTGCCATCCCAGTCCGCCATGCTGCCCTTGCGCCGGTAAACGGCAAAGCGTATGGCGCCCACATAACGCTGGGGGTCGATGACACCGTTCTTCATCGGGAAGACCGCAAAGGCGGTTCTCTCGGCCGTCCATCCGCCAATGGCGCCATCAAACTGGCCGTCTTGCAGCCGGCGAAGGCACCGTGGCCAGGGGACCTCGGCGATGCTCAACTGGACGGGCAATTGAGCAACAGCCTGAGTCGTCAGACGTTGAAAGCTGCCTTTCCCTCCGGGCAGGATGTAGGGGTAGAAGGGTTGATCCTGAACGCACAGCTTCAACGGAGTAGCAGACGCGTCTGCAGCGTGCGCCGGCCATGCCATGGCGGCCATCCAGATAAGGGCCAGCAACCATGAGATCCGGGGGCCTTCGCGCATGCTTGATCTTTCTCTTCAATGAGGTGGTTATGCAGCGCATGGTGCGCTGTGAGGGATCAGCTCAAGGGGTGGCTGGGTGCTCAACGGGCAAGCCGAGTTGATGCCACATCAGCATGCCGCCGCGCATATTGGCCAGGCGTGTGAAGCCGCCCTGACGCAGGATCACCGTGGCCTGGCCCGAGCGCATGCCGGCGTGGCACACCGTGATCACAGGGCGGTCCTGGGGGATCTCGCTCAGGTGGGCCTTCAACTCGCTCAAGGGCAGGATCCTGGCACCCTTGATGCGGCCCAGGCGCTCGTCCATTTCTTCGTGCTGGCGCACGTCAAGCAGCAGCACCTCGTCCAGGTGCTCAGACACCCACTCGGGCTCAATCTCCAGCAGGCCGGCGTAGGTCTGGCGCACCGGCCCCCAGTCGGCCAGGCGCGGCATCTTGCCGTCGGCGGGTTGCCCCGAACGAAGGTTGGCAGGCAGCGCCACCGCGAGCTGTTTCGGGTGAGGCAGGTTCAGGTTCTCCATGAAACCGACGAAGTCGCGCTCGTCCGCGTGGCCGCCGATGCGCGGGTTGTGCGCGCGCTCCTCGCCCACGGACGACATGGTCCGGCCGCTGTAGTCGTGCCCCGGGAAGATCAGGCAGTCATCAGGCAAGCTGAAGATCTGCTCGGTGATCGAGTGGTAGAGCGTGCCGGCGTGCCCTTGCTGGAAATCACAACGGCCAGCACCGCGTATCAGCAGGCAATCGCCGGTGAAGGCCATGTGGTGGTCGTCGCTCACATAGGTGATGCAGCCATCGGTGTGGCCCGGCGTGGCGCGCACTTCCAGGTGGTGTTGGCCGAAGGTGACGCGGTCGCCATGGTCGAGCAGCAGGTCGGCTCCCTGCAAGGCGGCGCCATAGCGCCTGGAGACGCCGATGCGGCAAGCGGTGGCCTGCTGCATCAGCCACGCGCCGGTGACATGGTCCGCGTGGCAATGGGTGTCGAGCGAGGTGGTGAGCCGGAGCCCGAGTTCTTCGATCAGGGCGTGATCGCGCAGGTGCTGCTCGAACACCGGGTCAATGATCACGGCCTGCCGCGTGGCCGGGCAACCCAGCAGATAGGTGTAGGTGGACGACGCGGCATCGAACAACTGGCGGAAGATCAGGTTGCCGAACATGGGCCCCTCCGTTTGCATCTCGTCATTATGCGGACGAAGCGGGCTTGTTCGGGCGCAGCCCCTGCGACCCAGGGCGTGATCGCAGGGGCTGGCTGATCAGTAGGTGGAGGCCGGTGCCTTGCCTGCAGGTGAGGTGCCGCTGGCGGCGGCCATCGGTTGAACGATGTGCCACACGCCGTTGCGGCCATCGCCGTTGCGGTCACCGGGCTTGGTGTCGCCGCCGAAGTAGTACAGCGGCTTGCCCATCCAGGCCCATTGTTGCGCGCCTTCACGTTCGAAACGGCTCGCTTCCGGGGCAGGCTTTGCACCGGCAGCGGGCTCGGCTGTGTAGGCGGGCCAGTTTTGAGCGCAGGGCCCCTGGCAGCTGCTCTTGCCGGGCTGGTCCTTGTCAAAGACGTAGAGCGTGCGGCCAGCGGCATCGGTCAGGATGCCGCCTTGCATCACGGGTTGAGCCTGGACGGTTGCGGCAGCGATCAGGCCACACAGGGCCAGCAGGGTGCGGGAGCGGATGGTCATCATGATGTTCTCCTAGGGTTGAGGTGTTGTGTCAGCCATGGGCATGCATGGCGGCTTGCAGCTGCGGAGGCAGCGCATCGTAGTGATCGAACTGCATCGAATACTGTGCGCGCCCTGATGTCAAGGCCCGCAGGTGACCGATGTAACCGAACATCTCTTTCAGAGGCACCTCCGCACTGATGACCGTGGCGTTGCCGCGCACGTCCTGCGCACGGATGTGCCCACGCCGCCGCATCAGGTCGCCGATGCAGTCACCCACGTGGTCGGCCGGGGTGATCACCTCGACCGCCATCACGGGCTCCAGCACGAGCGGCCCCGCCTTGAGCGCCGCTTCACGGAAGGCGGCACCCGCGGCGATCTCGAAGGCCATGGCCGACGAGTCCCGTTCATGGAAGCTGCCGTCCAGCAAGGTCGCCTTGAAGTCCACGCAGGCATGGCCCGCGAACACCCCCACCAGCGCCGCGCGGCGCACGCCGGCCTCGATGGCCGGGATGAACTCGCGCGGGATGGCGCCGCCCGATATCTGGCTCTCGAACTGCAGGCCTTCACCCCTTGGCAAGGGGGTCAGCTTCAGCGTGAGTTCGGCAAACTGCCCAGGGCCGCCGGTCTGCTTCTTGTGTACATGGTGCACCGTCACTTCCTGTGAAAGGGTTTCGCGGTAAGCGACCTGAGGCCGCCCCACCGCCACCTCCACACCAAAACGGGTGCGGAGCTTTTCAAGCGAGACCTCCAGTTGCAACTCGCCCATGCCGGACAGGATGACCTGGCCGGACTCTTCGTCCATGTGCACGCGCAGGCTCGGGTCCTCTCTGGACAGCAGGTGCAAGGCCTTGCTCAGGTTCTGCTGGTCGACATGGGCCTTGGGCTCGATCGCCACGTCCATCACGGCCTCGGGCACCACGATGTGTTCCAGCACCACGGGGTGGGCAGGGTCACTCAGGGTGTGGCCGGTCAGGGTGTCTTTCAAGCCCACGACCGCGGCAATGTCGCCTGCAGCGATGTCGGTGCGTTCGCGCCGCTGGTCCGCGTGGACTTCATAGATGCGGGCAATGCGTTCCTTCTTGCCGGTGTTGGCATTGAGGACCACATCGCCTGCACGCAGACGCCCTTCATAGACGCGCAGGAACACCATCGAGCCATGCTCGTCGGCCACCAGCTTGAAGGCCAGCGCAGACAAGGGGCGGTCGGCGATGTCCTTGCCGTCTTCGGCGGGCAGGGCCCTGTCTTCCGGTGAAGGCAGGTAGGCCACGACCGCGTCCAGCAAAGGCTCCACACCCTTGTTCTTGAAGGCCGCACCAGCCAGAACCGGCACCAGGGCCCCACTCAAGGTGCCCTTGCGGATGCAGGCACGCAGCGTGTCCACGTCAATGGGCTCGCCTTGCACATAGGCATCCAGTGCACGTTCGTCCTGCTCGACCACGGTTTCGATCAGGCGGGCACGCTGGGCCTGGGCTTGCGCCAGCATGTCCGCCGGAATCGGCATGGTCTCGTACAGGCTGCCGGCACGCTCATCCAGCCAGATCAGGGCCTTCATGGTCAACAAGTCCACGACACCCTTGAAGTCGCCTTCGATGCCGATGGGCAACTGCAACACGGCCGTCTTCACACCCAGGCGTTCTTCGATCATGTCGTTGACACGTGCGAAGTCCGCCCCGATGCGATCGAGCTTGTTGATGAAGCCGATCCTGGGGACGTGGTATTTGTCGGCCAGACGCCAGTTGGTCTCGGTCTGGGGCTCCACGCCCGCGACACCGTCGAACACGACCACGGCACCATCAAGCACACGCAGCGAGCGGTTGACCTCGATGTTGAAGTCGATGTGGCCGGGGGTGTCGATCAGGTTGATCTGCACGCCTTGCCAGAACACCGTGGTGGCCGCGCTGTTGATGGTGATGCCACGTTGGCGCTCTTGCGGGTCGAAGTCCATGGTCGTGGTGCCATCGTGCACTTCGCCCATGCGGTGGCTCTCGCCCGTGTAGAAGAGAACGCGTTCGGTCGTGGTGGTCTTGCCTGCGTCGACGTGGGCAATGATGCCGATGTTGCGACGGGTGATGTGTTTGTGAGTCATACGGATCTTTCAATGCGGGAAGACTGGGCCAGCCTTCGAGCGGGATCCGCATCGCAAGGCTAGCGCGGCACTTGCATGAAGGGACCAAAGCACGCGCGCAAGCCTCTGCATGCTTTGGCAGACCAAATCGTGGCGATGAGCTTGTCGTAGGTACGCATGATGAAAATCTCAGGCAAGAAAAAACCCCGGGGGGTGTGAACCAACCGGGGTTGTTGCCGGAAGGCCCACAGCCTTCCGAACCAGCTTCGAAAGGCTAATGCAGCAAGGTGGTGATCAAGAGATCACGCATGTCGGTGGCAGAAAACACTTTGAAAGTCATGGTCTGGTTTGAATGAATACAGCGCGCTTTGCGTGCGTCGAACGACATTGTGATCCCAAGGCGCATCAATGGGCAATAACCACGTTGGGCTCAGGTATTACTGGGGATTGGCCCAACCCGGCTTATTTGTTTGCCACACCTCACTTGCGTGAAAAGTGCGCCCCTTTCAGAGAAATTAAAGTCAATAGGCAGTGGGTTTTGACGAAACTCACCCCAGAGGTGGAGCGGGCTTGCCTGGATTTGCCTCACGCCATTTATTGGCGATCAGGTGTCATCAATCACACGTCCAGTATCTCAAAGGGATCGGAACCACCATGAGCCCATCCAAGCCTTCCATGCTCGCCCGCCTTTTTGCAGGCACCCCATTGCAACAGGCCGCCGAGGCCTTGCAGCAGCAGGCGCAGGCACGGGCCGAGGCCGAGGCCATGCTACAGGCCGTGAACAAATCTCAGGCGGTGATCGAGTTCAAGCTGGATGGCACCGTCCTGCACGCCAACGAGAACTTCCTGCAGACGCTGGGTTACAAGCTGGACGACATCAAGGGCCGGCACCACAGCATGTTTGTCGATCCGGCCTATGCGGCGTCCAGTGAGTACCGTGCTTTCTGGGACCGGCTCAACCGAGGCGAGTTCGACGCAGGCGAGTACAAGCGCCTGGGCAAGGATGGCAAGGAGGTCTGGATACAGGCCTCGTACAACCCCGTCTTGGACGCGCAAGGCAAACCCTTCAAGGTGGTCAAGTACGCCACCGATGTCACGCAGGCCAAGTTGCGCGCGGCCGATTTCGAAGGGCAGCTCAACGCGGTCAGCAAGGCGCAGGCCGTGATCGAGTTCAGCCTGGACGGCAAGATCCTGCACGCCAACGACAACTTCCTGAACACGCTGGGCTACTCGCTCAGCGAGATCAAGGGCCAGCACCATTCGATGTTCGTTGATCCGGACTTTCGCAACAGCGTGGACTACCGCCTGTTCTGGGAAAAGCTCGGGCGCGGCGAGTATGACAGCGGGCAATACCGACGCGTGGGCCGAGGTGGCAAGGAGATCTGGATCCAGGCCTCGTACAACCCCATCCTGGACATGAGCGGCAAGCCCTTCAAGGTGGTCAAGTACGCCACCGACATCACGCAAGCCAAGATGCAGGCGGCTGATTTCGAAGGCCAGCTCAATGCCATCAGCAAGGCGCAGGCGGTGATCGAGTTCGGCCTGGATGGCAAGATCCTGAACGCCAATGACAACTTCCTGAGCACGCTGGGTTATTCGCTCAGCGAGATCAAGGGCCAGCACCATTCGATGTTCGTCGACCCGGATTTTCGCAACAGCGTGGACTACCGCCTGTTCTGGGAAAAGCTGGGGCGTGGCGAGTACGACGCGGGCCAGTACAAGCGCCTGGGCAAGGGCGGCCGGGAGATCTGGATCCAGGCTTCGTACAACCCCATCATGGACATGAACGGCAAGCCCTTCAAGGTGGTCAAGTACGCCACCGATGTGACGGCCGAGGTCCACGCCAACAAGATGCTGCGCCAGGCTGTGGAGCAGGCCCAGCACGTGACGAGCGCCGCCAAGGACGGCGACTTGAGCCAGCGCATCCCGCTGGAGGGCAAGAGTGGCCCGATCGAAGTGCTGTGCTCGGGCGTGAACGTGTTGATGGAAACCACGGCCGTGATCTTTGACGACGTGGGTCGTGTGTTTGGGGCCCTGGCAGAGGGCGACCTGACTCAGCGCATCACGCGTGACTACAACGGCACGTTTGACCAGGTCAAGCGCGACGCCAATGCCACCAGCGAAAAGCTGGCCGCCATCATCGCCGACGTGGGGCGCGTGTTCTCGGGCATTGCCGCCGGTGACCTGACGCAGCGCATCACCCGCGAAGCACAAGGCACCTTCGAGCAGGTGAAGAACGACGCCAACACCAGTTGCGACACGCTGGCCGGCATCATCCAGGAAGTGCGCGCGGCAGCCGATGCGCTGACGGGCGCGGCCACCCAGGTCAGCAGCACCGCGCAGGCGCTGTCGCAATCGGCCACGGAGCAAGCCTCGTCGGTGGAGGAGACCACCGCGTCCATCGACCAGATGTCGGCCTCGATCACGCAGAACAGCGAAAACGCCAAGGTGACCGACAGCATGGCCTCCAAGGCCAGCACGGAAGCCGGCGAGGGCGGGCAGGCGGTGACCCAGACCGTGGACGCCATGAAGCAGATCGCGCAGAAGATATCGATCGTCGATGACATTGCCTACCAGACCAACTTGCTGGCGCTGAACGCGGCCATTGAAGCGGCCCGTGCCGGCGAGCATGGCAAGGGCTTTGCCGTGGTGGCCGACGAGGTGCGCAAGCTGGCCGAGCGCAGCCAGGAGGCCGCACAGGAGATCGGTGACCTCGCCGGCAACAGCGTGTCGACCGCCGAGCGCGCCGGCAAGTTGCTGGGCGAGATCGTGCCCTCGATCCAGAAGACCAGTGACCTGGTGCAGGAGATCGCCGCGGCCTCGCAAGAGCAGAGCCAGTCGGTCGCCCAGATCGGTGGGGCGATGGGGCAATTGAGCAAGGCCACGCAGCAGAACGCATCGGCCTCGGAAGAGCTGGCCGCGACATCGGAAGAGTTGTCCGGCCAGGCCGAGCAACTGCAGCAGGCGGTGGCCTTCTTCAACCTGGGCAACGGCAACGCGTCAGGCACGAAGGGCAGGGGCGATCACGTTGCTGGCGTGGAGCGCCGCGCCCCCAACTCGCCGATGCGCGGCACGGCCAGGCCCGAGGCCGCCGCACCCAAGATGGCGGCCACCGGCACGCACGGCAATTTCCGCCCCTATTGAGCGGATGGCCAGGAGGGCAGGCGTATGCAGGCGCTGCGTGACGACACCTTTCACCGCATCACGGGCCTGATGCACGCGGAGATCGGGCTGTCTTTTGCCGACAGCAAGAAGCCGCTGGTGACGTCCAGGTTGTCGGCCCGCATCCAGCGGCTGGGCCTGGGCGGCTTCGATGAGTATTTCGAGCTGATATCGGGGCATGACGACGGTGGCGAGTTTCAGATGGCCGTGGACCTTCTGACGACCAACGAGACCTACTTCTTTCGCGAACCCGCGCATTTCGACCTGCTGGCGCGCGAGCTCACGCGCACCAAGCCCCGTAATCTGTCTGTCTGGAGTGCGGCTTCCTCCTTTGGCGACGAGGCCTACAGCATCGCGATGCTGCTGGCGGACTTGCAACTGCAAGGGCGCATCGGCGCGGACTGGTCGGTGCTGGGCACCGACATCAGCGACCGCGTGCTGCGCAGCGCCAGCACGGGGATCTTCCCGGCAGAGCGCCTGCGCCATGTGTCCACCGAGCGGCTCAAGCGCTACTGCCTGCGTGGCGAGGACGAATCCGAGGGCCTGGTGCAGATTCAGGATCGGCTGCGTGAGCACGTGCGCTTCGGGCAGCTCAACCTGTGTCAGGACGCCAGCTGTGTCGGGCCTTTCGATGTGGTCTTCCTGCGCAATGTGCTGATCTACTTTGACGCGGCCACCAAACGGGATGTGGTCGACCGCGTGCTGGGCCGCTTGCGGCCGGGTGGCCTGTTCTTCATCGGCACGGCTGAAGGGCGCGCGCCCTGCACCACGCCTTTGCAGGCACTGGCACCCGGTGTCTTTCGCAAGGTGGCCAAGTGAAACGCTGTGGGTCGGCCTGCACGCTGCATCCGGGCGATGTGGTGTTTGGCCAGCGCGGTGACTGCCTGGACACCTTGCTGGGCTCGTGCATTGCCGTCGTGCTGACCGATCCGCGCCGCACGGTGGGGGTGATGTGCCACATCGTGCACACGGGCCAGGCGAGTCGCGGTGCGTGTGCGTCCGGGACTTATGGCGAGGTCGCCCTGGACATGATGTTCGAGCGGCTGCGCGCACGCTGCATCGATCCACGGCAATGTGATGCCTATGTGTATGGCGGTGGGAACATGTTCCCGAACCAGCCCTGCGAGTGCCATGTTGGCGAACGCAATGCCAACTGGGTGCTGGACGAGTTGGCTCACCAAGGCATCAAGGTGGTGCTTCAGGACCTGGGTGGTAGTGCCTATCGGCGTCTGTCGTGGACGGTTGGGCCCGATGTGCCGAAGGTGGTGGCCGTGCGTGTCTGAGGGCAAGGCATGATGTGCACGGTTCACATCCCTTCAGATCCCTTACCCCATGCAAGCCCTGCTGCAAGCCATCGCGACGATGGACATGCCCCTCGACGCCCAGCGCATCTTCCACGGACGGGGAGGGCTGCACCCCGGCTGCGAGCAATGGGCGCTGGACGCCTTCCCGCCCGTCCTGCTGCTGACCAGTTTCGAGCCAGTGACGGACGATACCCTGGCTCTCGTCCACGAGGCACTGAATGCGCGCTGGCAGCAACTGGCCCCCGATCAACCCTTGAACTGGGTCTTCCAGTGCCGGCATGAAGGCCGCGCCGAGACCCGCCTGATGGTCGGCAGCGTGCCCGAGCCGCATGTGGTGACCGAACAAGGGGCCCGCTTTCGGGTTCATGTGCTCAAGGGCCAGAACCACGGCCTGTTCCTGGACATGGCCGAGGGCCGGCGCTGGGTGCGCGAGCATGTGGCGGCCCACCCAGGGGGCAAGGTGCTCAACCTGTTTGCCTACACCTGCGCCTTTTCGGTGGTGGCGCTCCAGGCGGGCGCACGCCATGTGCTCAATCTGGACATGAGTGATGGCGCTTTGGCCATCGGCAAACAGAACCACCCGCTCAACGGGCTCTTGGCCGGGGCCAGCTTCATGCCCCATGACATCTTCAAGACCTGGGGCAAGATCACGCGCATGGGCCCTTATCACCTGGTCATCGTGGACCCGCCCAGCTACCAAAAGGGCAGCTTCGTGGCCACCAAGGACTACGCGCGCCTCATGCGTCGCCTGCCTGATCTGCTGATGCCGGGTGGCTACGCCCTGCTGTGCTTGAACGCACCCGAGCTGGACCTGGCCTTCTTGCAGGACCAGATGCAGGAGCTGGCCCCGCAGCTGACGTTTGAGCAACGGGTGGCGAACCCCGCCGTGTTCGCCGATGTGTCACCGGAGCGTGCGCTCAAGGTGCTGGTCTACAAGGCGCCGGAGTGGACACCGGACTGAGGCGCGCGGTGCCTCATGGCGTGGCGTGAGCCTCTTTCTCTTTTTCCAGCAGGCGGTCTACCCGCGCTTCCGCACGGTTCTTGACGATGAAGCGCTCCAGCCCGCTCACGTCTTCCATGAGTTGCTCGGCCTGGGTGGTGCATGACGTCAGGCGCTTGGCTTGATCGTGCTTGCCCAACTGGTGCCAGCGCTTTTCAGCCGCCTTGAGCATCTCGTCGGCCTCGGGGTTGCGCAGGCCACGCCTGTAGGCCACACCGATGTAGACGAAGCCCAGTTCGGTGTCGTGCAGGATGGCCTGGTTGCGGGCATCCGATCTCGGTTGGGTCTTGCGCTCGATCACGCGGGCCTCAAAGGCCGCCGTGCAGTCCGCCGCCTCCAGGAAGAAAGGGTTGGGCGGGGCCGAGGCTGCATCGCTCTGCGCCAAGGCCGTGCGAGCCAGCAGGGCCATGCAGGCCGCGATGACGAAGTATCTGGACATGGTTTGACTATGTCACAAGCCTGAATACAGGCGCCAGAGGGCGGGGATTTTGCCCCGACATTTACAACATTTTGCGATCATAAATAATTCGCCAAATCATTTATCCATATTCATGACTTGATTCATATCCGGGATGAATGGGTAAATCGGGCTGATGCGGTAAATAGTGGCTATTTCAGTCAGTAATCGCGGCAGATGTGGGCAGTCACCCCACCTAGACTTTGCCTGGATCAAGATCCCCGTCATCCCATCCATCCATTCCATCTGGGCACCACCTCCGGCTTCATGCCGCTTGCCCGTCAGGCAGTCCATGCGCAGTAATTTGCCTATCCTTGATGAAGCGTTTCCGTTCCCGACAGGTGCGTCGCTCGTTTCCACCACCGATCTCAAGGGCCGGATCACCTATTGCAACCCCGCCTTCATCCAGGTCAGTGGGTATGCGCGTGAGGAACTACTGGGGCAACCCCACAACCTGATCCGCCACCCCGATATGCCTGCCGAGGCTTTCCGGGATATGTGGGCCACGATCGCGTCCGGGCAACCATGGACGGCCTTGGTCAAGAACCGCCGCAAGGATGGCCGTTACTACTGGGTGCGGGCCAATGTGACGCCCCTGGTCGTGGATGACAAGCCGGTGGGCTACATGTCGGTCCGCACGGCACCGTCGGCAGAAGAGGTGGCGCAGGCCGGGCAGCTGTATGCCCGTTTGAACGCGGATGCGCACAGCGCCAGCCAGCGGCTTGGGCTGCGCAGCGGGCAAGTCGTCCGCCTCAATTGGATGGGGCGCCTGCGATCGGCCGTCAACCTGGACCTGGCGGGGCAGCTGACGCTGGCGGCCGTGATCCTGGCCTCCTTGTCCTTCCTGATGGGGGCGGTGGCAGCAGGTGGGGTGTCGCTCTTGCAAGGCTGGGCCACCCTGCTTGCCAGCGTGATGCTGATCGGGCTGGTGTCGCTGGGCCGTGGTGTCTTTGTGCACCTGGCGGTCCGTCCGATCAAGGAGCTGCTGAACTACGCCAATGTGCTGGCGGCCGGGGACCTGTCCGTGGCCTGCCATTCCGATCGCACGGACGTCATCGGGCAGTTCACCCGCTCGCTCAACCAGTTGCAGGTCAATCTGCGCGCCATCGTGCGTGACGCGCGCACCGAGGTCGACCACATGCTGGTGTCGACCCAGGAGATCGCACAGGGCAACCAGGACCTGTCGGCCCGCACCGAGTCGCAGGCCAGCAGCCTGGAGCAAACCACCGCGTCCATGGCGCAGATCACCGGCACGGTTCGCCTGAGTGCCGACACCGCCGAGCAGGCCGCCAGCCTGGCCGTGCAGACCACCTCGATGACGCAGCAGTGCGACGAGGCCGTGGGTGACCTGACGCAAACCGTGGTGGACATGGAGGCGTCGTCCAGGCGCATCAACGACATCATCCAGGTGATCGACAGCATTGCCTTCCAGACCAACATCCTGGCCTTGAACGCGGCTGTGGAAGCCGCACGCGCCGGTGAGCAGGGCCGCGGTTTTGCGGTGGTGGCGGCCGAGGTGCGCGCCTTGTCGCAGCGCACTGGCAGCGCGGCCAAGGAGGTGCGCCAGCTCATCACCGCGTCTGGCGAAAAGGTGCTGGCGTGCAGCGAGCTCAGTGGCTCGGCGCGGGGCGCCATGCAGCATGCACTGCAATCGGTGGACAGCGTCGGCACCCTGGTGGCAGAGATCAGCCATGGTGCAAGAGAGCAGCTCACCGCGATCTCTCAGGTGAACACGGCCGTGACCCAGCTGGAAGGCATCACGCAGCAGAACGCGGCAGCGGTCAATCAGATCGCGTCGTCGTCATCGACGCTGGCCGAGCGGGCACGCGTGCTGGCCGATGCGGTCAAGGTGTTCCGCCTGGATGCGCAGGGCAGCGCGCATTGAGACCGCCGGTGAAGTGGCGGTGTTTTGTGGCATGGTGTGGGCCTGCCCAGCCCCTTCACTTCAAACAGGCCCTTGCCCAGCATGACCGACCAGCCCCACAACCCCCTGCACGGCATCACCCTGGCGCGCATGGTTGAAGACCTGTCCGACTATTACGGCTGGGAGGAGCTGGGCCGGCTGATCCCGGTGCGCTGCTTCACGTTCGAGCCCAGTGTGTCGTCCAGCCTCAAGTTCCTGCGCAAGACGCCGTGGGCGCGTGAGAAGGTCGAGGCGCTTTACGTGCACACCTTGAGGTTGACGCGCTAGATCACAGGCCTTGAAGCTGGGCCATCAGCGCATCGGTGTAGGCCGGCAGCTGATGGATGTCCCCATGGCCCGCCTGCGGGATGCGAATCAGCAGGGCTTGCGGCTTGAGTGCCTGCAGCCGCTCGGCGTTGTCGATGGGGATCAAGGTGTCGCGCTCACCGTGGAAGATCACGACCTTGGCCTTCACATTGGGCAGCCAGCGATCGGTGTGCAGGGGGTAGCGCAGCACGGCGCCGGGCACCCAGGGGTAATGCGCCTGGGCCATGGCCTCGATGCTTGTGTAGGGCGAGACCAGCAGCAGGAGATCGGTCGGCACCTGGGTGGCCAGGTAGGTGGCCAGGCCCGTGCCCAGCGAGCGCCCGAAGATCACGTGCTTGAGGCCTTCGTACTCGGGCGCCACCTGTTGCCAGGCACGCAGCACGTCGTCATGCATCTGGGCTTCATCCTCCATGTGGCCTGAGCTCTTGCCATAGCCGCGGTAGTCCAGCATGAACAGGTCGTAGCCGCTGCGCCGCCAGAAGTCGGCGTTGGTGAACCAGGTGGCCACATTGCCGGCGTTGCCGTGCAGGTAGAACACGATGCCGCGTGTGTGCCGCTGGCCATTGACCATTGGCTGGCGCAGGTGCAGGGCATGCAGCCTGGCGCCGGGCACGTTCACCCATTCCTCTTGCGTGTCGGCTTCCTGGAAGGCGTGGTTCTGCGCCAGGGGCTCAGGAAAGAACAAGATCTTGTCCTGCCTGGTCCAGATGTAGGCCACGGCGGCAGCCCAGCACAGCAGGGGCAATAGCACGAGGACCAGGGCCAGGCGCCGAAACCGGCGAGAAGAAAAAATGGAGGTCACGTGTGAGGTCTCTGATCGATTGAGGGCTCTTTATGCCACAGTGCTTCCAGGGCGCGAGGCCCCATGATCAAACACACGGGATGGTATGAACCTTCGGATTCGGGATTTTCAGGCGGGTGACAAGGAGGCCGTGGACGCGCTGGTGCGCGAGGCCTGGCTGGAGCTGGCGCCCGTCATGCCGGGCTGGCATGAGCTGGCACCGCGCCTGACGGCCTTGACCCAGCATGCGGCCGACAGCGAGGTGCTGGTAGCCGAGCGGGGTGGCCGCCTGATCGGGGCGGTGGGCTATGTGGGCGCGCATCAACCACGCCCTGATTTTTTCGCGCCGGTGTGGCCCATCGTGCGCCTGTTGTCGGTGACACCCTTTGGCCGTGGTGCCGGTGTGGGCCAGCGCCTGCTCGACGAGTGCATCGCCCGTGCGCAACGCGACCATGCGCCTGCGCTGGCCTTGCACACCACACCGCTCATGGCCAGCGCGCAGCGGCTGTATGCGCGGGCCGGGTTCGAGCTGGAACGCACATTGCCCGATATGTATGGCGTGCCCTATGTGTTGCTGCTCAAGAAGCTGAACGAGCCGGCTGCGTGAGGGTGGAATCGGGTGGGGCCTGGCTCAACCTGGTTCAACCAGGCTCGGCCAATGCTTGCGCCAGGTAGTCGATCATCACCCTGATCTTGGGCGGCATGTGGCGCTGGCCTTGCCACAGCGCCCAGGCCGTCGGCCCAAAGGCACCTTCTGGCTGCCAGCCGGGCAGGAGGGGGCGCAGGGTGCCTGCATCCAGGTCGGCCTGCACCGCGAAGCGGGGCAAGAGGCCAATGCCCATGCCCGCCAAGACCAGCTCGCGGACCACATCGCTGCTGTTGACGGCCACGGGGCCACGCACGGCCACGCTGTTGGTGTGCCCTTGCGCATCCTTGAAATGCCAAGGGTGCGAGGCCGTGTGCATGCCCACTGAAAAGGACAAGCATGGCTGGGTGCCCAGATCCTGAGGGTGGCGGATGCGTTTGCCACGCAGGAAGGTGGGGCTGGCGCAGACGACAAAGTCACAGCGGTGCAGGGGGCGGCCGGTGAGGCCATCGGGCGGCTGTGCCGTCAGGCGAATGGCCAGGTCAAAGCCTTCTTCGGTCAGGTCGACAAAGCGGTCCACCAGGGTGAGGGCCACGCGCACATCGGGGTAGCGCTGGCAGAAGGCCGGCAGCAAAGGGGCCAGCACATGTTTGCCATAGGTCACCGAGCTCGTCATGCGCAGCACACCGGCTGGCTGGCTGCTCAACTGGGCCAGCGCATCCTGTGCGGCCGAGCCCAGTCGGGCCACCTGCTCTGCGTGCTCGTACAGCACGCGGCCGGCTTCGGTCAGCGACAGCTTGCGCGTGGTGCGGTTCAAGAGCCTGGTGGCGTAGCTGCTTTCCAGGCGCTGGATCTGTTTGCTGACCGCTGACCTGGTCAAGCCCAGGGCGTGTGCCGCCGCCGAGAAGCTGCCTTCGTCGACAACCTTGGTCAGCATCACCATGTCGGCCAGCTGCTGGGTTTGCTGTGCAAATGTCGAATCCATTGTTTCCTCCTTGGAAACAGTCATGTGCCTTGATGGTGGATTGTCTTATCGAATGGCTTTGGCCACCATGGGCTCGTGTTCAACATGCTTTTCAGGAGCGCGACCATGCCCTTGCTTCAACTTGACATCGCCAGCCTGGCCTTCACGCCCGGGCAAGGCCAAGCCTTGAGGCAGGGCCTCACCCGCCTGATGGCGGACCTGCTGCACAAGCGCGCAGAGCTGACTGTGGTGAATGTGGCGCAACGCCGGCCGGATACATGGGCCGTGGGTGGGCAGGCCTTGCCCGATGCAGGCTGGAGTGCCAGCCTGCAGGTGTTCATCACGGCGGGCACCAATGAGTCAGGCGAGCGCGCACGCTTCATCTCGGCGGCCCATGCGCTCATCCAGGAGGTGATGCAGGGCCCGGCTGCCACGCCGCTGTACATCGTCCTGCATGAAGTGCCGGCCGACAGCTGGGGCTACGATGGATTGACGCAGGCCGCACGCAAGCTGGGGCGGCCTGTGTCACCCGTGAAGACGCTCAGGCAGATGGCGGGCATGCCGGCCGCGCAGGTGCCGCCCCCGTTGCACACGGCCTTGTTGCTGATCGATTTCCAGCGCGAGTACGTGGAGGGGGTGCTGTCCTTGCCCGATGTGGCACACGCTGCCCGTCAGGCCAGCCAGTTGGTGGCGGCAGCTGAACGCGTGGGTGTGCCCGTGATCCATGTGCACCACGAGGCGGCATCGGCGCTGGCGCCAGTCTTTGCCCTTGGTTCGCCCGGTGTGCAGGCCATGCCTGAGGTGCCAGTGGCCAGCGGACATCACCGCATCGTCAAGCAGTGGCCTTCGTCGTTCAAGGGCACACCCTTGCAGGCGCACTTGCAGGAGCTGAAGGTGCAGCACCTGGTGGTGGCCGGCTTGATGACCCACAACTGCGTGGACAGCACCGTCCGCGAGGCCCTGCACCTGGGTTACGCCGTGACCGTGATCGGGGATGCCTGTGCCACGCGTGATCTGCCCGATGGCCAAGGCGGGGTGATCCCGGCCAGCCAGGTGCACCAGGTGAGCCTGGCTGCACTGGCCGATCGGCATGCCGATGTGCTGAGCGCGTCCGAAGTTGTGGGTGCCTGGCGCGCTTGAACACGGCCGGCCAACAGGGTTGATCCGAAGCACGTATGCTGGCCGGCTTGGTTGGCCATTCGTCAATGGCTGCAAGCACGTTGGTGAACCATGTTGATGTCTCATTTGCGCGAGCTGTTCGCGCAAACGCAGTTCGTGCGTTTCTGGGTGTCTCGTCTGGCCGGGATCATGGCCAACCAGATGTTGATGGTGGCGGTGGGTTGGCACATGTACGACCTCACCGCCAGCGCCTGGGACCTGGGCATGGTGGGCCTGTTCCAGTTCGTGCCGGCGCTGGTGATGACCTTGCCCGCAGGGCAGGTGGCCGATCGCTTCAACCGGGCGCGCATCTTTGCCGCGTGCATGCTGACGCAGGCCGGGGTGGCTTCGCTGCTCTTGTGGGCGACCCTGTCAGGCCATGCTTCGCGTGAGTTGATCTTGGGGCTGTCGGTGGCGCTGGGCCTGGCACGGGCCTTCCAGATGCCAGCGCAGCAGGCGCTCACGCCCTTGCTGGTGCCCCGCGCGCTGCTGCAAAGGGCCATTGCCGTGAGCTCCAGCGGCATGGAGGTGGCGGTGATCTCGGGGCCGGCCCTGGGTGGCTTGCTCTACACCACAGGGGCCAGCACGGTGTACATCACCTGCACGGCCTTGTTGCTGGTGGCCTTCATGCTGGCCATCGTGATCCGCTACGACTTCGTGCCCGCACGCAAAGCCAGTTCATGGGGCGATGTGTTTGCCGGCTTGCACTTCGTGTGGCAGCGCAAGGTGCTGCTGGGGGCCACCTCGCTCGACCTGTTTGCCGTCTTGCTGGGCGGTGCCACGGCCTTGTTGCCCATCTATGCCAAGGACATCCTGCACACGGGCCCGGTGGGGTTGGGGCTCTTGCGGGCAGCGCCCGCGGTGGGCGCCTTGACCATGTCCCTGGTGCTGACGCGCTGGCCGCTGGACCGCAAGGTGGGCCCCAGGCTGTTGATGGCGGTGGGCGTTTTTGGCCTGGCCACGCTGGTGTTTGGCCTGTCGTCGAGCTTCTGGTTGTCCATGTTCGCGCTGGCCGTGACCGGCGCGGCCGACAACGTGAGCGTGGTCACGCGCTTGACGCTCACGCAGCTGGAAACGCCTGACGAGATGCGCGGCCGCGTGGCTGCTGTCAACTCGATCTTCATCGGGGCGTCCAACCAACTGGGTGAATTTGAGTCGGGTGTGACGGCGGCGGCCTTTGGGGCGGTGGGCTCCGTGGTGTTGGGTGGCGTCGGCTCCATGCTGATCGCGTCAGCCTGGACCAGGTTGTTCCCGGATCTGGCCAAGCGCGATCGCATGAGCTGACCCAAGGTGCTTCAGCCCGGGTAGGCGCGTTGCAGGATGGCGTCCACCGCCAGTGAGCGCGTGTCGATGCTGCCCACCACGCGGCCCCATTGCGGATCCAGGCGGGTCTGGATGAAGGCATCGGCCACGGGTGTGGGGGCGTGGCGTTGCAGCAGGCAGGCCTGGGCCAGCAGCACCAGGCGCTCGGCAAAGCGGCGGCCCAGGGCTTCGAGCTGCTCGGGCGGCTCCTGGAGCATGGCCAGCAGGCCTTGTTGTGCGGCCTTCAGGCGTGCATCCTTGCCGATGTCCTGGGCCAGGTCATCCAGCAAAGCCATGGCCGCAGCCGGCTCCTTGCCGATGGCGCGCATCACATCCAGGCACATCACATTGCCCGAGCCTTCCCAGATCGAGTTGACGGGTGCTTCGCGGAACAGGCGGCCCATCACGCCTTCGTCCACATAACCATTGCCACCAAAGATTTCCATGGTTTCGCCGGTGAGTTCCACCGCGCGCTTGCAGATCCAGAACTTGGCGGCCGGTGTCATCACGCGCTTCCAGGCCTTTTCAAGGGTGCTGTCATCGCGTTCGTAGGCCTGGGCCAGTCGCATCATCAGGACCACATTGGCTTCGTTTTCCAGGGCCAGGTCGGTGAGCACGGCACGCATCAGGGGCTGGTCCACCAGCAGGCGGCCAAAGGCCTTGCGCTGGCGTGCATAGGCCAGGCCCTGCACCAGCCCTTGCCGGATCATGCCCGCGCTGCCCACGACGCAGTTGAGCCGGGTGTAGGTGGCCATCTCGATGATGGTGGGGATGCCGCGCCCGGGTTCGCCCATCAGGATGCCGTGGGCGTCCTTGAACTCGACCTCGCTGCTTGAGTTGCTGCGGTTGCCGACCTTGCCCTTGAGGCGCTGCACCTCGACCGGGTTCTTGCTGCCATCGGGGCGCCAGCGCGGCACGAAGAAGCAACTGGGGCCGCCATCCGCGGTGCGGGCCACCACCAGGTGGGCATCGCACATGGGGGCAGAGAAGAACCACTTGTGGCCGCGCAGGGTGAACTCGCGCTCGCCCTGGCCTGTGGGCGTGGCCATCGTGGTGTTGGCGCGGACATCGGATCCACCTTGTTTTTCCGTCATGCCCATGCCGACCCAGATGGACCGCTTGCTGGCCAGGGGCAGGTCGCGTTCGTCGTAGACGGGGCTGAGCAACTGGTCCTTCATGGCGGACCACAGGGCCGGTTCGCGCTGGATCAGGGGGATGGCGGCTTGCGTCATCGTGGCGGGGCACAGCGTGCCGGCTTCGACCTGGCTGTGCAGGTAAAAGCCTGCCGCCCAGGCCGACCAGCGCCCGACGCGTTCGTCGGCAAAGGGCCGAGAGATGAGCCCTTGCCCGCGGTACAGCGCCATCAGGCTGTGCCAGCTGGGGTGGAAGTTCACCTGGTCCACGCGGCGCCCCCGTGCGTCAAAGGATTTGAGCTCGGGTGTGTAGCGATTGGCCTGGTCGGCCAGGGCATAGGTCTCGGCCTGGCCGAGGGTGGCGCCATAGGTGTCGAGCTGTGGCGCAAAATCTGCCGCGCCCGCACGCGCCAGCGCTTCACGCAAGGGCGCATCGGTGGCGAACAGGTTGTAGTCTTGCAGTTCGTCGAACTGGTTCGTGATCTCGTGGGTTTGCCAGGTCATGGGTCGTCTCCATCCAGCCCTCGGGCTTGTCTTGCTTGCCAGCTAGTCTAGGAAAAATGCCAGCTCAAGGTGTTCGGGTTTCATCGGCCACACGGCGCAAGCCGCGGCAGTCGCGTGCGCGCGTGAGTTCCGAGGCCTTGCAGGAGGCCTTTGTTCGGGTTTTGATGGAGCGTGGATACGCCGGCGTGACCATCCGCGAGGTGGCGGCGGTGGCCGGGGTGGGGGTGGGCACGTTCTACGAATACGTGGCCAACAAACAGGCGCTGGCGGCCTTGACCATCCACATGCGTGTCAAACGGCTGGCGCAGGCCATGAGCGACTATGTGTCAGCGCACCGGGGCGAGCCCATGCTGGTGCTGGTGCAGGGCCTGATCGACGAGCAGCTTGACCGCGTGATGGACGAGGCTGCGGTGTGGGCGGCGCTGTTCATGCTGGAGCGCCAGGTGTCCAGCCCTGATGCCTACCGCAAGCACTATGACCAGTTTGTGGCCTTGTGGTGTGAGGCCTTGTTGGCGTCGAGCCAGACGCTGGAGCCCGCGCGGGTGCCCGTGGTGGCACGCATGGTGCACACCCTGGTGTATGGCTGGGTCACGCAGTGCCTGTTGACGCAAGGACCCGATCTGGACCGGACTGCCTTGCATGCCGAAGTGAAGCGGGCCGCCCAGGCCTACCTGGCCGCCCTGTGATCAGGGTGACCCAGTACTGAGCCCGATCAGGCGCGGGCTGCGCGCAGCTTGCGGGTTGCCAACAGGCCGCCCATGGCCAGGCTGCCTTGCAGCAACAGGGCCAGGGAGGTGGGCTCGGGCACAACGGACACATTGGTCATGGTCGCGTTGAACTCGTAGGCATCCTGGGTCGAGCCCAGTTCGCTGCTGGTGCCTTTGGTCAGGTAGACGTGGCCGTTGCCGCCCGTGGCCGCTTGTTGTGCCGCGAACAGCGCAAAGGCGCTGGGCGAGTCCAGCAGTGGGGTGGCGTCGGTGGTGGCGTCAAACGAGAAGGTGAAGGCATCGGTGTGGCTGACACCCTCTTGCGACCAGGTGTTGGTCAGGTCCAGCGAGAGGCCGTACAGGCCGCCAAACTGGTAGAACGAGCCGATCTGCTGTGCCTCTGTGTCACTGGGGTGGGCGCCGTCCAGGTGCAGCTCGGCTGTGTAGGTGGGGGCGATGGTGGTGGTGGCGCCGTCGGTCAGCAGCGGTGTGGTGTCGTCGAAGCTCAGCAGCAGGTAGCCGGTTTCGGCCAGGCTGGGCGAGAGGGCCGGGCCAGACGCTTGCTGCATCGTGAAGTCGATGCGCAGGGCGTTTTGTGCCTGGGCCTGGCCAGCGGCACACAGCAGGGACAGGGCGGCGATGCAGCCCGATTTGACGACGTGTTGGGTGAGGGCGTGCATGCTTGTCTCTTGGTGTGTTGTTTAGCGTTTGCCGTTGGATTGTGGCATCGGGCACCCTGAAGCAGCTTCCCCTCAAGTCGGTGTAGATGGGGGTGATTTCCTGAACGCCTCGTCAGCACGAAGGGCTGGAAGTGAGGCGCATCAAGCCTTGGGCTGATCGGGTTGGCTCGGCCCGTCGGTTTGTGGGCCTGGGCCGGTGGCGCCGGGCTCACCAAGGTGAGCTTGCGCTTCGGCCAGCTCATCCGGCCGCCAGGGCGTGGACTTGGCCAGCGCCATCCAGACGGGGAAGGGCAAGGGGCGGCTCACGTGCCGGGCGGGGCGCACCTGCTCCAACTGCCCGCTGTCGATGTCACCATGCACGAGCCAGATGCCGAACTCTTCGGGGATCTCGTTGGGTTTGGCGATGCCTGCCGGGAACACGTAATAACAGGCGCTGCACAGCCATTGGTAGGACTCGCGCTTGACGGCATGGCGCAGGTCAGACAAGAGATCAGCACGGCTGACCTTGATCTCGTGCACGACGGGCTGCAGATAGGCTTCGACCGAGGTGTGGCGGACCGAGAACACATCGGGGCGGGCCATGCGCCAGGCGCCTTTGGGTTCGGGTGATGGCGCGCTGGCTGAAGCCTCGGCAGGCCACAAGCCCAGATCGGGCAGGGGCTCGGCGGCCGTCAAGGTGGGAGCAGCGGTAGCTTGCGCAGGGGCGTTCACAGGGGCGCCTACATGAGCGCTGACGTGGGCACGCAAAGCCAGTTCCAGCCAGACCAGCCGGCCGGCGTCGGCCAGTTGCCGGGCCACGCGCTGCGCCAGCCGTTCATGCCGGCTCATGGCGCGCAGATTGCGCTGGCGGCTGGCGATCAAGGCCTCCAAGCCCGAGGCGCTCAGGCTCAGGGTGTCACGACCATCTGGATCAGCGTGGGCCTCGATCAGGCCAGCGGCCAGCAGGTCCAGCTCGATCGGGTCACGACAAGGCCAGCCCGCCGAGCGCCAGATCTTCATCAGGCGCGAGAGGTGCGCGCGGCTTGGCGTCCAGGATGAGGCGTGGGAGGCGGGATCCATAACTGTATAAGTATACAGTTATGTGCCCGGAGGCATCAGCCCCCGCGGGCCATCGGCGCCACGCCGATCAGGGCCTGGTGCCCCCAGAAGGCAAAGGCCGCCCAGGCCGCCACGCCCACCACGATCGTGAGCACGGTGCCCACGGCGTTGCCGGCCGGGTAGGTGGTGCCTGCGGCGCGGTCACGTTGGCGCGAGCTGCGGAAGTCCAGGATGGCCCAGACCAGGAAGGCGGCGAACAGCACCACATCGGCCAGCTTGCCATTGGCCAGCAAGTGGGCCAGCGCCCAGACCTTCACAGCCAGGATCATGGGGTGATGCAGGCGGGCCTTGATGGCGTTGCCCGGCACATAGGTGGCGGCCAGCAACACAAACGAGATCAGCACCAGCAAGGCCGCGATGTGGCGCATGGCCACCGGCGGTGTCCACAACACCTCAGGCTGGAGACGGACCTGTCCGAAACCCCAGACCATCAGCACGAAGCCGGCGATCGACACCAGCGAGTACAGCCCCTTCCAGGGCATCTCGCCGATGCGCGCGCGGGTTTGCGTGCGCCAGTCGTCGGCCACGATGCGCACCGAATGCACGCCCAGAAACAGCACCAGTCCCAGAATCATCCACGTCATCGTCAGGCCTCGAGCAAAGATCAGTGAAGGGGCCCATTATGGTTGTTTCGTGTCCACCATGAGCGGCAGCGGGCTGGCTAGAATGGGCCAATGACCATCCGCTTCATGCCTGCAGGGAGGCTGCGTGCGGTGTTGTGTGGGGTAGCCGGCGCCTGGTGCGTGGCCACCCATGCGGCATCGCCCCTGCCATCGGTTCCATCAGACTCGTCGGATGCCGTTGCAGCGCCGGCACCGGCCGCCGCGGCTTCCGCGCCGGAGGTTGTGTCCTCATCGGCCCACAAGCTCTACGAACAGGCCCGCCACCAGCTGGTGCAGGTGCGCACCTTGCTGAGCGGGCAGGGCAGTCAGTCGTCGGTGGGTTCGGGCTTTTTTGTGGGTGACGGCGGCCTCATCATCACCAACTACCACGTGGTCAGCCAGGTGGCCTTGCAGCCCCAGCGCTATCGCCTGACTTATGCCGGCGTGGATGGCCGCCAGGGCGCACTGGAGCTGCTGGCCTTCGATGTGGCGCACGACCTGGCCGTGGTGCGGCCCAGCGAAGCGGGCGCTGCCGCGATCAAGGGCCTGGCGTTTCGGCCGCGCACCACACCGCTGGACAAGGGCGAGCGCATCTACTCATTGGGCAACCCGCTGGACGTGGGCTTTGCCGTGGTGGAGGGCACCTACAACGGCCTGGTTGACCGGGGTTTTTACCCCACGGTGTTCTTCAGCGGCTCGCTCAACCCCGGCATGAGCGGTGGGCCCACATTGGATGAGCAGGGGCGTGTCATGGGCGTGAACGTGGCCACGCGCCTGGACGGGCAGCAGGTGAGCTTCCTGGTGCCCTCTGATTTTGCCGAAGACCTGTTGCTGCGCGCGCGCAAGGCCACGCCCATCAAGCAGGCCGTCTACCCTGAGTTGACCCGCCAGTTGGTGGTGCACCAGGACTTGCTGACCAAGCGCTTCATGGCCCAGCCCTGGCGCTCGGCGGGGCACGAGCACTACCGCATCCCCGTGCCGCCAGAGACCTTCATGCGCTGCTGGGGCGACAGTACGCAAGCCGACAACAAAGGCCTGGAGTTCGAGCGCTCGAACTGCACCATGAACCAGTCGGTGTTCATCAACAGCAGCCTGTACACGGGCAACCTGGCCGCGCGCCACGAGATCTACGATGGCAGCAAGCTGGGCGCCTGGCGCTTTGCGCGCCAGTATTCAAAGAGCTTCCGCAATGAGCGTTTCGATGGCTACGGTGGCCGCACCGCCGCGCAATGCAGCGAGCGTTTCGTCACCAACGATGGCCTGCCCATGCGCGCCGTCATCTGCCTCAATGCCTACAAGAAGCTGCCCGGCCTGTATGACATGGGCGTGCTGGTGGCCACGCTCAACGATGACATAGCCGGCGCGCAAGGCCGGTTCGACGCCAAGGGTGTGAGCTTTGACAACGCCATGAAGCTGGCTGATTTCTACCTCAAGGGTTACGGATGGATCCCAACGAAGAAGGCCGAAGCCGAATCGAAGCGCCCCTCGCGCTGATCGAGCGCCTGGACCGCGACGGCCACGTGCTGCAAAGCACGCTGGTCTACCGCTGGCCCATGAAGATCGGCCGCTCTTTCGAGGCCGACCTGGTGCTGGACGACCCCCACCTGGCACCGCTGCACGCCGAGCTGGATGAGGTCAACGGGCAGGTTCACCTGCGTGTGGGCGAGACCATCAACGGTGCGGTGGTGGGCAACAAGCACCTGCAGGCCGGTGAGGCCATGGCGCTGGATGTGGCGCGTGCGCTGAGGCTGGGCAATACGCGGCTGCGCGTGCGTCTGGCCAGCGAGCCCATGGCACCCGAGCGCCCGCTGGACCGCCATCTGGTGCAGGCCGCGCTGGCCCCGGTGGGGGCGCCCTTGTGGCGCGTGGTGCTGCCCTTGTTGCTGGTGTCCCTGCTGGTCATGCTGTTTGACGAGTGGCTGGACAACGACCCCGGCACGCCGCTCAACAACTACCTCAGCTCCAGCTTGATCCTGCTGTCGGTGACGATGGGCTGGGCGCTGTTCTGGTCCTTGGGCAGCAAGCTGTTCCAGGGCAAGCTGGACTACCTGGCACACCTGCGGCTGACCCTGATCTATGGCCTGGTGTGGACGGTGCTGGATGCGGCGCTGCCCTTGCTGGCCTTCGCCACGGACTGGTCCTTCCTGTCCCATGTGTCGGGTGTGGTCGGGGCCGGCGTCTTGTGCGCGCTGATCTGGGCCCACCTGGGCTTGATCCTGCCAGGGCACCGGGCCGGGGTGACGGTGGGTGTGGCCACCATGTACCTGGTGGGCCTGGGGCTGCACATCTGGCTCAACGAGCAGCGCACCGGCCAGGCTTTCACCGAGCGCTATGTGGCGGCCTTGCCGCCGCCCGCCTGGCGGTTGGCACCGGCCAAGCCCACGTCGGTGCTGATCCAGGATGCGCGGTACCTGAAAGACAAGCTGGACCGCCAGGCCAAGGAAGACCGGGCTGATGACGCGGCCGACCCCAGCAGCGAAGAGTGAGCCTTTGCCATGGTGGCCCTGATATGAAGCAGCTGGATCACGGTGAGGGGCGTGCATGGCTGCGGCGCGCTGCGCTGAGCGGGGCGCTCGTTGGGGCCTTGCTTGCTGCGGTGGGTGGCGCATGGCCCTCACTGGGCTGGGCCGAGGTGCCGCTGGCCAGGGCGCCGGAGCCTGTATTGGCGGCATCGGCGTCGGTACTAACAGCTGCATCTGCCCCTGCATCCGCTCCGGCGCCTGCATCGACACCCGCATCGACACCCGCACAAGGGTCGATCAAGGCCCTGCCGGTTTATCAGGATGCCGCCTTGCTCGCCCGTGCCTGGGTTTTGCCCGCCGCGTCGCGCTACAAGCCGCACATCGAGTACCAGCGCAACTTCACGTTTTGCGGCCCTACCAGCTTGGCCAATGTGCTGCACTCCTGGGGGCAGGCTGCCGATCAGGGCAGTATCCTGGATGGCACCGATGTCAGCACGGTGCTGGGCTACCTGCCCAAGGGCTTGACGCTGGATGAACTCGCCAATGTTGCCCGGCAGAAACTAGGCAAGCAGGTCACGGTGATGCGGGGGCTGGACCTGGCGGCGTTTCGCCAGCATATGAAGCTGAGCAACGACCCCACGCGGCGCTATGTGATCAACTTCTCGCGGCGTCCGCTGTTCGGATCAGGTGGTGGGCACCATTCACCCATCGCAGGTTATCTGGCCGATGAGGACCTGGTGCTGGTGCTCGATGTCAACAGCGACTTCGGCCCGTGGTTGGTCAAGGTGGACCGGCTGTGGGCGGCGATGAACACGGTGGACAGCAGCTCGAACAAGCTGCGTGGGCTCTTGCTGATCGAGTAGCGCTCCGGCCCCGTGCTCACGGCTTGGTCGGCCAGCGCACCCGCACCGCCAGGCCACCGAGTTGCGCCGAGCGTTGGGTGTCGATCTCGGCATGGTGCACGGCCGCGATCCGGCGCACGATGGACCACCCCAGGCCGCTGCCGCTTTGCCCGCTGCCCAGCACCCTGAAGAAGCGCTCACCCAGCCTGGGTAGATCGGCGTCGCTCAGGCCCGGGCCACTGTCTTCCACGCTCAGTTGCGGCGCTTGCCGGCCCTCACCCAAGGTGACCAGGATGCGCGCGCCATCGGGGCTGTAGCGGGCCGCGTTGTCGATGAGGTTGCGCACCAGCACGGCCAGCAAGGCGGCGTCACCTTGAACAGGGCTGTGCTCGGCGCCTTGCAATTCAATCGTTTGCCCACGCGCCAGCGCCTGGGGCGTGATGTCGGCCATGATCTGGCGCGTCAGCGGTGCCAGGTCCACGGTGCCCATGGGCAGGGGCTGGCCGGCCTCCAGCCTGGACAAGGTCAGCAACTGCTCGACCAGCCTGGTGGCGCGGTCACAGCCCGCCAGCGTGGCCTGCAGGGCATGCCGGCGCGGGGTCTCGTCGGTTTCGGCCAGCGCCACCTGGGCCTGCGTGCGGATGGCCGCAATCGGGGTGCGCAGTTCATGGGCCGCGTCGGCCGTGAAGCGCCGCTCGGCACTCAGCAGGGTCGAGATGCGGCCGAACAAGGCATTGAGCGCGTCCAGCATCGGCGCCAGGTCGGCAGGCAGCGCGGGCAGGTGCACGGGGTCCAATGCATCGGCCTGGCGGCTTTGCAGCACACCCTGGATCTGGCGCAAAGGCAGCAGGCCGCGCCGGATGGCCAGCCACACGGCCAGCATCAACACCGGCAGGGCGAAGGCGATGGGCCACAACACACTGCGCAAGATGGCCTTGAGGATGTCGCCGCGCGAGTCGATCTGCTCGCCCACATAGACTTGCACATCGCGCTCGGCGCCATGCGTGGCAAAGATGCGCCAGCGCACGCCCTCGATTTCGACGGTGCGAAAGCCTTCGCGCCAATGCTCGGCCATGTCCACCATGGGTCTGGCGGGTGCGTTGGCCGTGCGCATGGACAGCCGCCCCTCATGGAAGACCTGAAAGGCCACCTTGGGCGCATAGCGGTGCAGCACCGGGGCATCCAGCCCGTGTTCATCATCGTCGTGCTCGAAGCCCTGCTGGGCCACCAGCAGGGCGGCGGCCTGGGTCAGGTGGCTGTCCAGCAGTTCATCGAGTTCGTGGCGGGCATCGCCCCAGGTCAGGCCGGCGGCCACCAGCCACACGGTGAGCACACTGCCGATCACCAGCAGCAGCAAGCGGGTCTGGATGGATGTTGTGGCGGTCATGCTTGCGACGCTGCGGTCTTGGGCAGGATGTAGCCCACGCCGCGCACGGTCTGGATCAGGCCATTGCCCAGCTTGCGACGCAGGTGGTGCACATGCACCTCGACGGCGTTGCTCTCGACCTCCTGGCCCCAGCTGTAGAGGTGCTGCTCCAACTGCTCGCGCGACAGCACGCGGCCTGCATTGAGCATGAGCGCGTGCAGCAGGTCGAACTCGCGGCCGGACAGGTTGACCACTTCGCCGGCCTGCAGCACGGTGCGTGAGGCCGGGTCCAGCGCCACATCCTGCGCCTGCAGGTGTTCTACCGGTTGGCCATGCGAGCGCCGGATCAGGGCACGCAAGCGGGCCGCCAGTTCATCCAGGTCCACGGGTTTGATGACGTAATCGTCGGCGCCCTGGTTCAGGCCCTTGATGCGGTCGGGCACGGCGTCGCGGGCGGTCAGCACCAAGATGGGCAAGGTCAGGCCGGCACGGCGCGCCATGGCCAATACGTCCATGCCATCGCGCTTGGGCAGGCCCAGGTCCAGCACGGCTGCGCCGTAGTCTTGCGCACGCAGCTCGCGCTCGGCCGCCTCGCCATCTTGCACCCAGTCCACCTGGAAGCCATGCAGGCGCAAGCCGGCTTGCAGGCCATCGCCCAGCAGGGGGTCGTCTTCAGCAAGCAGGATGCGCATGGTGTCGTGTGGGTGGGCTTGGCTCAGTCGTCATCGTCGTCATCGGTGGCGCCACCGGTGTGGGCCTGGCCCATGCTGTGCTGGGCGGTTTGTTGTGGTGCAGTTTGCCACTGCTGCCACCAGAAACCCAGCACGGCCACCAGCATGAGCGCCGCCACGCTGAGCCATGCACGGCGGATGCCGTCCTGCACTTGCCCCGGCTTGCGGCCGGTGACCATGGCGCGCACCAGGTTCTCTTTGTGCAGCCAGCTGCTGAGCACGACGCCGGCCACGTGCACGCCCACGATGAGCAGCATCAGGTTGGCCAGCACCTCGTGGGTCTCTTCCAGCCATTCGCCGCCCAACTCGTTGTAGTTGGCCCAGCCGGTGCTGGTGACCATGGCGGTCAGGCCCAGGATGAGCACGATGGCCAGCGCACCGGCGGGGTTGTGCCCCACATGGTGCTCAGGCCGGTCGCCAGGCAGCGAGCGCAGGTAGCGCCACACCGCGCCGGGCCCACGCACAAAGCTGCTGAAGCGGGCGTAGCGTGTGCCCATCAGGCCCCAGATCAGGCGGAAGGCCACCAGGCCAGCCATGGTGTAGCCCAGGGTCACGTGGACCAGGCGAAAGCGTTCGGTCTCGGCCGTGAGGTAGGCGCCGGCAAAGCACAGCACCATCAGCCAGTGGAACAGCCGCACGGGCATGTCCCAGACCAGGACCTTAGCGGGGGATGCGGATGAATCGTTCATTGAAATCTCCTTGATCGGCGCGCGTGTGGCAGGCCGCGCAATTGGCAGGGCTCTTGATGCTGGCGCGTTGCCACGTGCGGGTGGGCACCTCGTCGTGTTCATGCAGGAACCACGAGGACTGGGTGATGCGGTCTTGCGGCGGTGCACTGCGTGAGCCTGCATTGGCGGTGAGCCAGGTGCTCAGGGCCTTGGTGGTGGCCGCATCCAGTGAGGCATCGGTGCCGAAGTGTTTGGGCAGGCCGTTCATCAGGCGCTGCCAGGAGGCGGCGGGCAGCATGCCGGGCGGGTAGGCCACGTGGCAGGCCGAGCACTCTTGCTGGTACTTGGGCAGCAAGGGGATGCGGGCACGGCCTTCGTGCTCGTCATCGTCGGCATGGACCGTGAAGCTCGTGAAAGCCAGCAGGAGGCTGGCAGTGAGCAGACTCGGCATTCGTCGCTTGATCATCATGGTGTGGCTCCTTGTGTGGGCGCTGGGTGCAGGCTCAAGGCTTGAGCGTCAGCAGCCAGGCCAGCACGTCGGCCTTCTCGGCTGCGGTGCACTCACGCCCGGCCACGTCATTGCAATTGCGGCGAAACCATTTCTCGGTCTTGGCTGCATCGGTGAAACGCTCGGGGTTGAAGCCCGGCGCCAAGGGGCGGATGGGCCGGCCGGTGGCCGCGTGTTGGCCCGTTCCCGTCGGGGTTGCCCTGTGGCAGCTGGCACAGGCCCATTCACGGCCATGTTTGCTGGTGAAAAACTGCTGGCCCTTGCTGGCGTCCGGGCGGGTGCCGGCTTGCTGGCTGTATTGCGACAGCAGTTGCGCGGGTGTGTTGGTCTGGGCCTGGGCAGACAGGGCCATGAGCAGGCCAGTCACGAGCCCGGCGACGCGTCCGGTGCGGAGCGCCGGTTGGCGCCAGCTACGGTGGAAGTTGTTCATCATGTGGCTCCTTGCTTGTTGCCCATGATGGTTGGCCTGTCTTACGGTTGCCTTAAGGCCGATGCCGCCCAAGCCCGCATCGTTTGATCCTGATCAGACTTCGATGGCAGAAAGGCGCGCAACCCCTCTTGGCATGGCCCGCACTTGTTGATCAAATGTGAAAAATTCACATTATTGGAGTCCAGGCCATGGATCGTTTTGCCCTTCGTGCCACGGCGGCGGCTTGTCTGCTGGCCGCCCTGTCTTCTTCCGCCTCGGCCGGTGTCTTCGGCACCCTGGGCAATTTCGACGTGGTCAATGACACGGGTTCTACCGCTTATGGCTTCGAGATCGACCTGGAAGGCCTGCACAGCTCCGACATCACGGACACCTTCGGCGGGGCCGGGCGCGGCTTTCCCACCTCGGTGGAGCGCTATGGCGCGCCCAGCATCACCGAGTACAGCAATGGCAGCCTCTTTGGCGTCAAGGTCACCTACCAGGCCATCTACAGCGGCGGGGCCTGGAGCGTGGGCACGCCCAGCGGCGTGTTCAACACCCCGGGTGAGAGTTGCTGGACCGGCGGCAACATCGGCTATGGCCCGTCCACCCCTTGTGACCACTTTGGCGTGGGCACCATCGGCAACCCCACCAACACCACCTATGCCTGGCTGCTGGAGTCCTCACCGGGTGTGTTGAGCAACGCCAAGGTCAACCTGCCCGCACCAGTCTGGGCGGTGACACCTTCGCCCAACCCCGCCGTGGCGCAACCCGTGGTGGTGGCGCAGATCCAGGCGCCCAAGCCCGAAGTGGAGTCGCAGTTCGGCACGGCCATCTGGGTCAAGGTCTACACCACCGAGCTGGACAACAAGGTCGAGCTGGAAGAGCTGATGGGCGGCAACCCCAAGGTCAAGGAAGCCGAGAACCACACCGAGATCGAATGGCAGCTGTTGCAGACCGACCCGGGTAACCCGCTGGCCGGGCAACTGGAAAACGGGGGCGCTGCGGCTGTGGGTGAGAAGGCCGAGTCCGTGCTGCGTCGCTACGAGTTCTACAACTACAGCGGCATGTACGACGGAGAGACCCATGAGGCCTTGCCCGTGCTGGGTGACAGCCACCCAGGCGAGGGCGAGTTGGGCTCCTTCATTGGCGCGCAGAACGTGGCGGTGAACCTCAATGGCAACCCCGTGGCGGTGCCCGAGCCCGAGTCGTATGCGCTGGCCCTCAGTGGTCTGGCCATGGTGATGCTGGCGGTGAAGCGGCGCCGGGCCAAGGGTGCCTGAACCCGCGTTGGCGGTGGGGAAATCTCCTCAATGAGGCTCTTAGGCAAAATCGACTGGCCGTTTTGCCCGGCCAGATTCAACATGGCAGCCCCAACTCCAAAAAGAGGACTGCTGCCATGGCCAAGCTCACCACCGCCTCCGGTATCCCCGTCGTCGACAACCAGAACGCCCTGACGGCAGGCCCGCGCGGCCCCATCCTGCTGCAGGATTTCCACCTCATCGAGAAGCTCCAGCACTTCAACCGTGAGCGCATTCCCGAGCGGGTGGTGCACGCCAAGGGCTCTGGCGCTTACGGCACCTTCACTGTCACGCACGACATCTCGCGCTACACCAAGGCCAAATTGTTCGAGGCCGTGGGCAAGCAGACCGAGGTCTTCGTGCGTTTCTCGACCGTGGGCGGTGAGCGCGGCAGCGCCGACACCGAGCGCGACCCACGCGGTTTTGCCATGCGCTTCTACACAGAAGAGGGCAACTGGGACCTGACGGGCAACAACACGCCCATGTTCTTCATCAAGGACCCGATCAAGTTCCCCGATTTCGTGCACACCCAGAAGCGCGACCCGCAGACCAACCTCAAGTCACCCACGATGATGTGGGACTTCTGGTCCAGGGCACCCGAGTCCCTGCACCAGGTGACGATGCTGTTCTCCGATCGCGGCACACCGGATGGCTACCGCCACATGGACGGCTTTGGCAGCCACACCTTCAGCCTGATCAACGCGGCCGGTGAACGCGTGTGGGTGAAGTGGCACCTCAAGACCAGGCAGGGCATCAAGAACCTGAGTGCCGCCGAAGCCGGGCGCCTGGCCGGGGCCGACCCCGACTACGCGCAGCGTGACCTGTACAACGCGATCGACCGGGGCGACTTCCCGCGCTGGCAGGTCTACCTCCAGGTGATGACCGAGAGCGAGCGCCTGAGCTGGGAGAAGAAGACCGGCTGGAACGCGTTCGACCTCACCAAGGTCTGGCCCCATGGCGACTTCCCACGCATTCCCGTGGGCGTGATGGAGCTCAACCGCAACCCCGTGAACTACCACGCCGAGGTGGAGCAGGCCGCGTTCAGCCCCGCCAATGTGGTGCCCGGCCTGGGCTACAGCCCCGACAAGATGCTGCAAGGCCGCTTGTTCGCCTACCACGACGCCCAGCTCTACCGCGTGGGCACCAACCACCAGCACCTGCCGGTCAACCGGCCACGTTGCCCCTTCCACAACCAGCAGCGCGACGGCGCCATGGCCATCGACAACGGCGGTGTGGAGGCCAACTACATGCCGGTGGAGGCGCAAGGCACGGCGCCTCAGGGCATGGGCCACGGTGATCCGGGCTGGCCGCTCGAAGGCGTGGCGGGGCGTTACGACGCACGGGGCCAGGAAGACGACTACACCCAGGCCGGCAACTTGTTCCGCCTGATGAGCGTGCAAGAGCGCCACAACCTGTTCAACAACATCGCGGGCCCGCTCTCGCAAGTGAGCAACGAGATCCAGGCGCGGCAACTCGCGCATTTCGACAAGGCCGATCCGGCCTATGGCGCGGGCGTCAGGGCCGCCTTGGCCGCAAGGAGCACATCATGAGCCAAGGTCAGCCCATGGGCTGATGCTTGGCCTGTTCGCTGCGCTGCGATTTGTAGATGCCGGTGTGGCCTGAGAACAGGTAACTCACCACACAGGCCACGGCCGCGAAGATGCCGATGGGCGCGCCGAACAACTCCATGGCCATCAAGGTGCAGGCCAGGGGGGTGTTGGCCGCGCCGGCAAACACCGCCACAAAACCCAGCGCGGCCATGAAGCCGATGGGCTGGTGCAAGAGCGGCGCCAGGGCATTGCCCAGCGTCGAGCCAATGAAGAACAGCGGTGTGACCTCACCCCCCTTGAATCCACAACCCAGCGCCCAGACGGTGCTGAGCAGCTTGCCGGCAAAGTCCCAGGCCGGCACCGCCTGCTGAAAGGACTCGACCATGGGCGGCAGGCCCAGCCCGACATAACGCCAGCCATCGCCAAACCACACCGCCGCCGCGAACACCACGCCACCGAACAGCGGGCGCAGCGGGGCGTAGCTGATCCAGGCCTTCATGCGGGCAGACAAGGCGTGCGCCGCTTCAGCGAACAGCATGCCGATCAAGCCGAAGATCATGCCGGCCAGCACGACCGAGATCAAGGTCCACACGGACAGGGCGGGGACCAGGCCGGCCGCGTAATGCGTGTGCTGCACACCCCACAGGCGGGTCACCTGATCGGCCACGATAGCCGACACAAAGCAGGGCCACAAGGCGTCATAGCGCATGCGCCCGACCATCAGCACCTCCAGGCCGAAGACCGCACCGGCCAGCGGCGTGCCGAACACCGAGGCAAAGCCCGCGCTGATGCCCGCCATCAGCAGCAGGCGACGATCGTGTGGCGAGAGCTTGAACAGCTGGGTGAGCTGATCGGCCAGCGCCCCGCCCATCTGCACGGCCGTGCCTTCGCGGCCCACCGAGGCACCGAACAGATGCGAGATGACCGTGCTCACCAGGATCAGCGGCGCCATCCGCAAGGGGATGGTCTTCTTCGGGTCATGGATCTCGTCGAGCAGCAGGTTGTTGCCGCCCTCCACGCTCTGCCCGAACTTCAGGTAGACCCAGCCCACCACCAACCCGGCTACCGGCAGCAGCCAGATCAGCCAGCGATGGGCCTCACGCGTGGCCGTGGCCCAATCCAGCGAGACCAGGAACAGGGCGGATGCCGAGCCGGCCAGGATGGCCACCAGGGTGGCCAGGATCAGCCACTTGCCCACCTGGGGCAGCAAGTCGATGGGCTCGGTCAGTTTCATGCGGCGGGAACACTTCCATGGCTGAGATGCACACCTCATGCAAATCACAGGCCATGTGGATGGCTTGAAGCAGCAATTCTAAGTGTCGCGCCTGATGCGTCTGGGTCGGGGCTGGATCAGGGTTTGCGGCGCACGCTGTTCCACATGGCCTTCTTCATGTCCATGGCGGGCAGGTACAACGTGTGGCCGATGGCCGGCAGGGTCAGCGGCGCGTAGCCCGTTTCCTGCCAGACGTAGAAGGTCCAGGTGCGGTCATGCAGCGGCTGATCGAAGCGAAAACGCGCGCTCAGGGGCGCACCTTGCTCGTTGATGGTCTCGACCACCACCTGCACCTGCCCCATGCGCACGGTGTCGCCCGGTTTGAAGGGCAGGGTGATGAGGTCGCGCATCAAGGGCTCCTGGAAGGCCTTGCCACTGCGCAACCTGATCGTGTGCGCGTCCAGCACGGTCAGGCTCAGGTCCTGGTTCAGCCCTGTGGCCAGTGCCTGGATGGACGCCGGGTTGTGCATGCCGGCATAGCTTCTGATCGTCGGGTAGTAGTACAGCAGGCCGGGCAAGGGCGGGTTCACCACGATCATGTGGATGTCGGGCGTGGCGGCGGCATCGGGCAGGGACAAGGGTTGCCTGTAGCTGACGGGTGTCAGTGCATTGGTGACCCAGGCCCCGGTGGTGCAGGCAATCGGGAACAGCAAAGCATGGATGCCGACGATGAGCAGGGCACCGGCCCGAACCAGGCGTGGTCTGAAGCCCGATGCCTGACGGCCTTTTGTCGCCAGGTGGTAGACCAGCAGGGCCAGCATGCCGTTCATGCCGATCTCGGCGTTGATCAGCACGCGGTCGTTGGACTCGATGGCGCAGATGGGCACCAGGGCCAGCAAGGTGCCCATGCCATAAAAACGCATCAAGGCGTGCCGCCACAAGCCCATGCCGTGCAGCACCCAGGCCACCAGCAAGGTGGCGGCGGTGGCACCCATGGCATAGGCCACCTTGCCATTGAGCGAGAAGAACTGCGGGATGGCGGCCGAGGCGCCGGTCAACTCGGCCAGCAGCAAGGCCGGCAGCCGCAGGATCACGGCCAGCCCGAAGCGGCCCGGGCTGCTGCCTGGGTCGATGTAGCTGCCCGAGCCCATGGCGCCATAGCCCGCATGGTTGTAGAACAGGCGCCAGGCCACGACGATCAGCACATAGGGCAGCAAGGCCAGCGCGCGGTTGCGCCAGGGCCGGTCGGCCCGCAGGGCCCATTCATAAGCGGCCAGGTAGGCCAGTGTGGCCACAGCGGCTTCGGCCGAGGCCAGGCCCAGCATCGTCAGGCCCAGGGCCAGGGCGGCAAATCGCCGCCCCTTGCCGGTGCGCCACAGGTGGTGGCAACTCAGCGCCGCCACGGTGAAGCAGGTCGAGATCAGTTGGTTGCGTGCAGCCAGCCAGGCAATCGCATAAAAGTGCAGGCCGCTGATGGCATACAGCCCCACGGCCACGCTGCTTCGGGTGCGGTTGTGGTCCAGCAGCCGGTAGAAGTTGCCCAGCATCAGCACCAGCGCGGCATACCAGAGCAGGCTGTGCGCGTGCATGAGGGCCGGGGAGTCAGGCCAGAGTTGGTAGTCCAGCCAGTGCGAGAACTCCGAGACGGGCCACCAGAAGCTCATGTGCAGGGTGTCGGCGGCCGTCCACAGCAGGCGGCCCGAGTCCTTCATGCTTTGCACGTAGTCGGCGCCGCCACTCACCAGATCGAACAGGCCGAAGAGCGACCCCCGAGGCGGGGACACGGGGCTGTTGGCCTTGAGCAGCGACCATTGGAGAAAGTCGTCCCCCATCAGCCGGGTGCCCAGGTCAGGCATGTTCAGGGCCACGCCCAGCAAAGCGATCAGAGGGACGCTCCATCGTCCCTGCAGCCATCTCTGGAGTGTCAACATGGTCGTTGTCTTGTCAGGTTCAAAGCATCAGCCCCCGATGTGTGCGGCACGATCGGGGGCTGGCGTTCAATGCGCAGAAGCAGTTTGGGCTCAGTGCCGCATCACCTTGTAAGCAGGTGAACAGGCGACAGGCATCAGTTGATGTAGGGAATGGTCAAGGAGGCCGGCGTGGTCGCACCGAACACCAGATCGAACTTGAAGTCGGTCTTGTTGGCCGGCGCGTAGTGCAGGTCCTTGGTGTCGATGATCAGGCTCAGGTGGTGCCCCTTGGCCACGTTGTACGACATCATGTGGAAGTCCAGCGGGAAGCTGATGGTCTTGCCGGGCGTGGCCCAGTGCACCGAACGGGCGCTGTGCGTGATCAGCTTGCCGATGCCGAACTCGTCGACGTCATACAGGTAGGCCAGCACCTGCGCTTGCGATTGCGCCGGGCGCATGTTGAGCTGCACCTTGGGGATGCCGCGCAGCTTGAGCGTGCTGCCCAGCTTGGGGCCGTTGTAGACGACGCCATTGGCGCGGTTGACCAGGGCCGGAGCGGTCATCGGGAAGATCTCGATGCCGCTGAGCAGCTCGCTCACCAGCGGGATGCCGGTGGTGGCCACCGTGTCAGCCGAGCTGCTGAGCGTGTCGGTGCCGCTTTGCGTGCTGGTCGCCGTCTGCAGGCCGCCGTTGATGCCCTTGGTGCACAGGCAGCTCAGGTCGAAGCGCACATTGCCACGCGGTGTGATCGTGTACTTGAGGCTCTGCACCGTGCTGTCAGGCCAGGTGGCCAGGCGCTCGCGGCCGATGCCGTTGCCGATCTCCATGTCGACCTGGGTTTCGGCCATGATGCCGTTGTCCTTGCCCTTGAGCCAGTAGTCGAACCAGCGGTGCGCCTGGTCATACACATAGTTGTCCGTGCCCAGCAGGGCACCCAGTGCCTCGGCCGTGGCGTGCCAGCCGCGGTTGAGCAGGATCTTCTTGGGGCCTTGCAACTGGCTGAACAGATCCAGCGTGGAGTTGGGCGTGAACATCTCGTCCGAGTAGTTCTTGCTCAGGAAGACGGGGGCACGGCGGGCATTGAGCTTGTCGATCTCGTACAGCGGCGAGCGGGGGCGGGCCCAGGCGCGGATCTCGTCGGCGCGTTGCTGCGTGGTGTCGGGGTTGAGCAGATCGGCCTGCAGCACCTTGACTTCAGGGTCGAGGCGGCCCGCCACCGGGGCTACGCCCACCAGCAGGTTCAGATTGGACTTGTTGGTCGTTTCCTGGAAGTAGAGTTGTTCCTCCAGGCTGGACCAGCCCGACAACGCAGCGGCCGTCTTGATGCGGGGCTCGCGGGCCAGGCCCAGCAGTGAGATGCCAGCGCCATAAGAGATGCCGCTGATGGCGATGTTGTCGGGGTCCACGGGCGTGTTGGCGCCCAGCCAGTCAACGATGTCGCTCACGTCCTTGATGTCGTCGGGCGAGGCCACGCTGGTGATGCCTTCGGACTTCCACCAGCCGCGCGAGGCGTACTCGATGACCATGTAGCCATCCTTGGCGAGGCGGTAGGCCTGGCCGATGTACTCCCAGTCAGGGCAGACCCAGCTGTTGACCATGATGATGGTCGGGATCTTCTGGTCCGGGCTGCTGATCTTGGGCAGGAAGACATTGGCGGTGAGCTTGACCCCGTCGTGCGTGGTGATGGACAGCTTGTTGACCCAACAGGTGCCGTTGTCGGGGTTGATCTTGCCTGGGCTGGCCAGGTAGCCCTTGTAGGTTTCGCCGGCCGCCAAAGGCTCGCAGGTGATGGCCGCAGACGCGCTGACGGCGCACAAAGACAGTCCCGCACCCAGCAGGGCGCTCAATCGCTTGCTCATGTCTTCTCCTAGGTCTCGTTCGCGGGGGGGGGGGGAGGCCTCGCTGGCCGGATGGCTCGTTGTGGGAATAACCTGCTCGGGTGGTGTGCCCGGGCGGCCAGGAAAGTCTAGGAGTGCGGCCTTTTATAAGTGATGCGGATATCACCTGTTAGGGGATACCCGTTGAATGTCAAGCGCCCGTCAGTCTTCGTGGCGCGAAGCGCTGCTTTTTGCTCTAACCATTTCGTTGTAGTTTGTTTTTAGGACGACAAGCCTGTCCGCTGCGGCTTTGGTCAGGCCCTGGTTCATGGCATCCTCGTGCCCTGAGCAAGCCATCGCCGAGAGAGACAACATGAGCGAACCGCAAACAGATTCCATCGTCATCGTGGGTGCCAAGCGCACGCCGATCGGTGCCTTCCAGGGCCAGTTCCAGGCCATGAGCGCCACCGCGCTGGGCGGCGCGGTCGTGGCCGGTGCGCTGGCGCAAGCCGGCCTGTCGGGCAGCGCCGAGATCGGCGAGGTGCTGATGGGCTGCTGCCTCATGGCCGGCCTGGGACAGGCGCCCGCGCGGCAGGCCGCCATTGCCGCTGGGCTGCCCGCCTCGGTGGGGGCGACCACGCTGAGCAAGATGTGCGGCTCGGGCATGAAGACCGCCATGCTTGCCCACGACCAGTTGCGTGCGGGCGTGGCCGACTTCTTCGTCGCTGGTGGCATGGAGTCCATGAGCAATGCGCCTTACCTGTTGCCGGCCGAGCGCGCCGGCCAGCGCCTGGGCCATGGCCGCACCATCGACCACATGTTCTTTGATGGCCTGCAAGACGCCTATGGTGGCGAGCTGATGGGCCATTACGCCGACCTCGTGGCCGAGCAGCAGGGCTATACCCGCGTCCAGCAGGACGCCTATGCCACCGACTCGGTGCTGCGCGCCCGCGCCGCCGTGGAGGCCGGCCTGTTTGCCGACGAGATCGTGCCCGTCACGCTCAAAGGGCGCGGTGAGCCGGTGCTGATCAGCCAGGACGAGACCCCCTCCAAGTGCCAGCCTGACAAGATCACGCGGCTCAAGCCGGCTTTCCGGCCCGATGGCACCGTGACCCCGGCCAGCTCGGCCTCCATCTCGGATGGCGCGGCGGCCCTGGTGCTCACGCGCGGCAGCGTGGCCCAGCAACGCGGCATGGCCGTGCTGGCCCGCATCGTGGCGCACAGCACTTACGCCGGCGAGCCTGGCCTGTTTGCCACGGCCCCGGTACCCGCCATCCAGCGTGTGCTGGACAAGGCCGGCTGGCGCGCTGACGAGGTGGACCTGTTTGAAATCAACGAAGCCTTTGCCGTCGTGGCCCTGCACGCCATGCGTGAACTCGGCCTGCGGCACGACCGCATCAATGTGGCTGGTGGCGCCTGTGCGCTGGGCCACCCCATCGGTGCCACGGGCGCGCGCATCATCGTCACCCTGATCCACGCCTTGCGCCGCACCGGTGGCCGCCGCGGCGTGGCTTCGTTGTGCATTGGCGGTGGTGAGGCCACGGCCATCGCCATCGAACTCCCGGCCTGATCCTTTTGTCTTTCATTCACCTCACTTCATCGTCACCATGATCGAACTCGACATCGACGCCAGCGGCAGCATCGCCACCATCACCCTCAACCGCCCGCCCGCCAATGCCTGGTCGCTCGACGGCCTGCGCCAGCTCAAGGCCACGGTTGAAAAGCTCAATGCCGACCAGCGCGTGCGCGCCATCATCGTCACCGGCCAGGGCCCCAAGTTCTTCAGCGCCGGTGCCGACCTCAATGTGATGGCCGGCGGCGACAAGGCGGTGGCCCGTGATGTGGCCCAGCGTTTTGGCGAAGCCTTTGCCACGCTGCAGGAAGCCCGCGCCGTGGTGATCGCCGCGATCAACGGTTTCGCCATGGGTGGCGGCCTGGAGTGCGCCTTGTCTTGCGACATCCGCATTGCCGAAAAGCACGCCCAGATGGCCCTGCCCGAAGCCTCGGTGGGCTTGTTGCCTGCTGGTTGCGGCACCCAGACCTTGCCCTGGCTGGTGGGTGAGGGCTGGGCCAAGCGCATGATCCTGACCAACGAGCGCGTGGACGCCGACACGGCCTTGCGCATCGGCCTGGTGGAAGAGGTGGTGGACACCGGCGCATCGCTGGCCAAGGCCCAGGAGATGGCCCAACGCGTGACCACGCTCAGCCCCGAAGGCGTGGCCTACAGCAAGCAGCTGATCCACGCCGCTCGCCAGGGTGTGCCCCGTCATGCGGCCTTGTCGCAGGAGCGCGAAAAGTTCGTGGACCTGTTCGACGGCCCCAACCAGCGCGAAGGTGTCAACGCCTTCCTGGAAAAGCGCAAGCCGCAATGGACTTGATCGGACCTGAATGGGTCTGAATGGACGATGCACGGGCGGTGAGCGGTTCTTTACCGTTTTTCACATGCCCCGTGTATCCTTGATTGGTTTCATCACAACTCGCAGGACAACACCATGAAACTCAACCGCAAAGCCATTGCCCTGACCGTGGCCATCGCCCTGAGCCACACCGCCGGCCTGCAGGCTGCGCAAGCCGCCATGATCGCCACCGACGCCGTGGCCGTGACCGCCGCCGATGCCCAAATGGCTGCCCGCCGCGCCCAGGTGCTCGAAACCCTGAACCGTGCTGATGTGGCCCAGGCCCTGATCGAAAAGGGTGTGGACATGGACGCCGCGCGTGCCCGTGTGGCCTCGCTGTCCGACGCTGAAGTCACGCAACTGGCCGACCAGCTGGACAAAGCCCCTGCCGGCGCGTCCGACATCCTGGGCGTCATCGTGTTCATCTTCGTGCTGCTGCTGATCACCGACATCCTGGGCTTCACGAAGGTCTTCCCGTTCACACGCTCACTGCGCTGATCGCGTGCGTCGTGCACCGCGTCTGATTGGCGCGCTGACGCTGTCGTGCGGCCTCCTCGTGATGACGGGGCTGCAGGGCTGCGCCTCGCTGCAGGCGCACCAGACTCGGGCCTTGCTGGCTCAGCCACCTGCCGACATCCCCGCGCAGGTGGCCTTGTCTGCGACCCCCTTCTTCCCTCAATCCGAACTGCAATGCGGGCCGGCGGCTTTGGCCACGGTCATGAGCGCTGCCGGGGTGCCTACCACGCCGGATGCCCTGACCTCGTCGGTCTTTGTGCCGGGCCGAGGTGGCAGCTTGCAGATCGAGATGCTGGCCGCGCCCCGCAGCCATGGCCTGGTCAGCACCCGCATCCAGCCTGACATGCAGGCCTTGCTGCATGAGGTGGCGGCGGGCCACCCCGTGGTCGTGCTGCTCAACCTGGGCTTGAGCCTGTACCCGGTGTGGCATTACGCCGTGGTGATCGGTTATGACCTGCCTGCCGGTGATGTGCTCATGCGCTCGGGCACGACCGAGTTGCAGCGCCTGCCGTTGACCACGCTCGAACACACCTGGGTGCGATCGGGGCAATGGGCTTTTGTGGTCTTGCCGCCTGATCAGTTGCCCGTGTCGGCCAATGAGGCCGATGTCACCGATGGCCGCGTCACCTTTGAGCGTCTGGCCAAGCCCGCCCAGGCGGCCCAGGCCTACCGCGCGGCGCTGCAGCGCTGGCCTGACAGCCTGGTGTTGGGGCTGGGCCTGGGCAACGCCTTGTTTGCATCTGGGGATGTGCGCGGGGCCGCCGAGGTGCTGGTGCGTGTGGCCCGTCAACATGACAGCGCTGCTGCCTGGAACAACCTGGCGATGGCGCGGTTGAAACTGGGTGAGCATGAAGCGGCATTGCAGGCCGCGCAAGCCGCGCTGAAGAGGGCCCAGGCCAGTGAGCCGCGTTGGGTGAGCGCCGCGCAGGCGACGCTGGACGAAGTGCGGCAAACCCTCTCAGGGAAATGACGCGGAGGTGAGGGCGTTTGGCGTCACCCTAGGGATAGCCTCCCCCTAAATCTGGAGGGTGGCCCCCCTTAGGCGGGTTTTGTGTGGTCGCCCCTTTGTCTACGATGTATTCAATGACGAACGTGGTGTCAACCGCGTAAACAAAGGGGGCGCGTCATGGGCATCGATACACAAACTGTCGCCTGGGTGGCCATTGCAGTCGGCTTTGTCGGCATCGCCTGGGCCATCTTCTGGCCGGTTGAGCCGCATCCCGGCGTCAACCCCATCTCCACGCACTGGGATCTGGTTTACGTGGATGACGAGGGCGTCATGCAGTTCACCATGGTGCGTGTGCTCAAGATCAACCCGACCACGCGCCGCATGACGGCCTGGTGTGCCAGCAGTGGTTGCGAGCGGGTGTTCAAGCTCAGCAAGGTGGTCAAGGCCACGGATGTGCGCAGTGGTGCGCGCATCAACATTGCGCGTTTGATTGACAAGCCGCGTGTGTTGAGCGACAAGCTGGAGTCGGGTGCGGCGCCTGACAGCACGCAAGGGGATTCGGCGGGGAGCTGGTGGAGTACCTCTCGGCTGGGTTTGCATTGAGGTTTTTGTGGGGGGCGTGCGAGGGCCGAAGCGCTTTGTCGAGGGAGCGCGAGGTGGGGGCTGAGCCGGTGTCTGGCTGGGCTTCAATGTTGACGGTCCTGCCCTTGGCAGGACTGCCCTGCGCTGCTCGGCGTCAACAAGGCGCCCAGCCAGACACCGGCTCAGCCCTTTTCCACCTCGCTCGTGGCATGCGCAGGTACAAGGCCTGGTGAAGGGAGCTGCTGAAGCTTCGCACGGCAATGTTTTGCCGTTGCCACAACTGTGCCTGTTTCTCTCCTTTTGCTTTGCAGGCCGCACGCCAACAGCCGTGGCGGCACTCAAGCGGGGCGAAAAAAGGCTGAGGTGGTGTGCGGCAGGGCGCCTTGTTGGCGTCGCAGGCGCGCAGCGAGGCTCAGGTTTGCCCCTTGTCGGCAGACAAGGGGATGGCGAGCATGTTTGAGGCCGCAGGCCGAGTTGCGCAGCCACCTGAGTTGAGCGAGCACTGGAGAGCAGTCCTGCCGCAGGCGGGACCGTCAACATTGAAGCCCGGACGCATGCCACCTCGGCCGCGCCCCGCGCTCCACCGGCAAAGCACATGCGTGAGGCGACAATGCTGGCCATTCTTTGCCTGCGCCCAGCCCATGACCGCCACCACACCTCAAGCACAAGCCGCTGCCGCCATCCTCGCTCAGCGGCGTCTTCATGGTCAGCAAGGGCCTTGTCTGCCGGACCCGCTTCGCCCGCAAACCCTGGATGAGGCCATGCGCATCCAGCTGGCCACCATGCCCCTGATGGGTGACACCGTGGCAGGCTGGAAGTGCGGCACACCTGGGCCGGACAAGCTGGTGGCGGCGCCCATCTACACCCGCACCGTGCACCGTGCCAGTGAGCGGCCTTGCCCCGTCTGGGCCCATGGCGGTGCGGTGCGCGTCGAACCTGAACTGGCCTTCGTGCTGGGCCGGGACCTGCCTGCACGCGTGCAGCCGTACGAGCCCGACGAGGTGGACCAGGCCATTGCGTCCACCCACCTTGCCCTGGAGCTGATCGACAGCCGCTACAGCGACCCGAGCACCCTCAGCTTCGCCGACAAGCTGGCCGATGGGTTGGTGAACCAGGGCCTGTTCATCGGCCCGGCCGTGGATGGCGAGCAAGCCAGCCTCACCAATGTCATGCCCATCGCGATCAAGGTCGAGGGCTCGCCCGAGCAGGTGCGCGCCGGCCAGCATCCTGACCCGCTGCCTCGTCTGCCGCTGTACTGGCTGGTTGAATACCTGCGCGAGCAAGGCGTCGGGCTCCATGCCGGGCAAGCCGTGATCACGGGCTCTTATGCCGGCACGTTTCCTTTGCCCGTGGACCAGGACATCACGCTGCGTTACGGCGAGCTGGGCGAGTTGCGTGTGCGGTTTGACGCCAAGGCGCGCCGTTGAGGTCTTTGAAATCTCATTGTTGACTGGTCATTCAAAAATGGCCTATGATGGCCTGCATGAGCGGCAGACCACGCAGTTTCGATCCCGAAGAAGTCCTGAGCAAAGCCATGCTGACCTTCTGGCGGCATGGCTATGACGCCACAGGCTTGAGCCAGCTGGAGGCCGAAACGGGGCTGGGGCGCCAGAGCCTGTATGCCGCCTTTGGGGACAAGCGCGCCTTGTTCCTGGCGGCGGTGGACCACTACTTCAAGACGGTGATCGAGCCGGGCTTCGTGGCGGTGCTGGACGCGCCCGGTTCGGGCTTGCACAACGTGCTGAGCGTCTTGCAAGGCTGGGAGACGGTGGCCCTGGCGCCTGACTTCTCCGGCTGCCTGATCGGCAACAGCGTGGCGGAGATGGGCCGTCGTGACGAGCTCATGGCGCAAGTGCTGCAGCGCAAGTTCGAGTTGATGGAGGCCGCGCTGGAGCGGGCGCTCAAGCGGGCCCGGCAGGCGGGTGAAGTCCCCCGTGGCCTGAACCCCAAGGTGACGGCGCAGTCTCTGTTGGCCATGGCCCAAGGCCTGGCCGTGCTGGCCCGTGTGCGGTCTGACCCTGCCGTGGTCCGCAATGTGGTGACGTCGGCCAAAGCGCTGTTGAAGTGAGGTAGCGAGGTGATCGCCAGCAGGCGGTCTTTTTTTACTTTAATTTTGACTGATCAGTCAATAAAGGATGAATCATGAGTGGGAAACTGTCTGGCAAGGTCGCATTGGTCACGGGTGGCACCAGCGGCATCGGCCTGGCCACCGCGCGGCTGTTCATGGAAGAGGGCGCGCGCGTGGTGGTGACGGGCAGCAGCGAAGCGTCGGTGGCGCAGGCACGGGCGGCCTTGCCCGGCCTGGTGTGGGCCAGGGTGTCTGATGCCCGATCCGATGCCGATATCAAGGCCTTGGTGCAGGTTATGCGGTCAGAGCTGGGCCCGATCGATGTCGCGTTCCTCAATGCCGGTGTGTTGCGTGGTGGCAGCCTGGCGCAGGCCAGCGAGGCAGATTTCGACGAGGTGCTGGACGTGGACCTCAAAGGGCCCTGGCTGGCGATGCGGGCCTTGATCCCGCATCTGGCGCCGGGGGCGTCCATCGTGCTCAATACCTCGGTGGCCAATGAACGGGGCTGGCCCGGCCTGGGGGCGTATTCGGCTGCCAAGGCCGGTTTGCGGGCGCTGGTGCGCACGGCCACGGCCGAGCTGGCGCCACAGGGCATCCGCGTCAATGCCGTGAGCCCCGGGCCCACGCTCACACCCATCTTCGGGCGCAACGGGGTGCCGGCCGAGCAGGCCGAGGCTGCGGCCAACAGCTTGATCCCTCGCATCCCGCTGGGCCGCCTGGGGCAGTCCGAGGACATCGCCAAGGCCGTGCTCTTTCTGGCATCCAGTGATGCGGCCTTCGTGGTGGGGGCCGAGCTGGTGGTGGACGGTGGCCTGAGCCAGGTCTGATTCAGCCCAGGCTCATCAAGCTGGCGTTACCGCCCGCCGCCGCCGTGTTGATGGACACGCTCTGCTCGCGCAGCAAGCGCCAGAGGCTCAGGCCACCGGCTTGATGCCAGCCCGGTGGCAAGGCCAGCAAAGGCAGGATGGGGCCGGGCCGTTCGCTGAGGTACTCGGCCATCTCGATGATGTCGGTGCGCTCGGCGTGCATCAGCACGGCATCCCAATCGGCATCGCCCATGTCGCGGACCAGGGTGATGCGCTCGCGCACCTCGGGGGGCAGTTGCAGCAGCAGCGGCCGCCTGGAGGGGTGGTCCATCCACACGGCTTGCGTACCCGCAGCCAGCACAGTGCACAGTTGGTAGAGCAGGTCCGACACGGCGTTGGCCAGGCACAGCACGGGGCCCTTGGGCAGCAGGCGGTAGCGGTTGCGCTCGCCGGTGGGGCCGGGCAGCTCGCCGTCGAACCCGAGCGGGCTGACCTGCATCAGGTGCGCCGCTTCCAGCTGGAGCGCGTGGGCATGGGGCACGGTTTGGGTGCCAAGCCAGTCGCTCAGGCTTTGCAAGGGGATCAGGGCCTCGTCTGAGGGGCGCTGGCAGGCCATGCTCAGCAGGCTGTGGGCGCGCAAGCTGGTGTCGGCTTGCGTGTGCAGCAGCCTGTGCAGGTAGAGCGGCCCGCCCGCTTTGGGTCCGGTGCCCGACAGGCCCTCGCCACCAAAGGGCTGTACCCCCACTGTGGCGCCGATCATGTTGCGGTTCACATAGATGTTGCCGATGCGTGCCCGCTCGGTGATGAAGTCGATGGTTTCGTCGATGCGGCTGTGCACGCCCATGGTCAGGCCGTAGCCCGTGGCATGCAGTTGGTCGAGCAAGGTGCCGAGTGCATCGCGCTGGTAGCGCAGCACATGCAGCACCGGGCCGAACACCTCCTGGACCAGCTCCTGGAGGCTCGTGATCTCGATCAGGGTGGGGGCCGCGAAGCAACCCGATCCGTTGTCACGTACCGCAGCCAGGGCCGTGTCCGGCTGGAAGACGTCGCGGTCGCAGGCCCGCATGGCCGCCACATGCAGCTCGATCGACTCCAGTGCGTCCTGGTCGATCACCGGCCCCACGTCGGTATGCAGGCGATCAGTCAGGCCCAGTTGCAACTCGCTCATCGCGCCGCGCAGCATGTGCAGCACGCGGTCGGCGATGTCTTCTTGCAGGCACAGCACGCGCAAGGCCGAGCAGCGCTGGCCGGCGCTGTCAAAGGCCGAGGCAAGCACGTCACTCACCACCTGCTCGGGCAAGGCCGATGAATCCACGATCATCGCGTTCTGGCCACCGGTCTCGGCGACCAGGGGCAAGGGCTGCCCTCGCTCGTTGACGCGCGTGGCCAGTTGCGCTTGCAGCCACCTGGCCACCTTGGTGGAGCCGGTGAACATCACGCCACGGATCGCTGCATGGGTCACGAGGGCGGCGCCGATGGTTTCACCGGCACCGGGCAGCATCTGCAGCGCGGCAGGCGGGATGCCGGCTTCATGCAGGATGCGCACGGCCTGTGCGGCAATCAGCGGTGTCTGCTCGGCGGGCTTGGCCAGCACGGTGTTGCCAGCTGCCAGGGCGGCCGCGATCTGGCCGGTGAAGATGGCCAGCGGGAAGTTCCAGGGGCTGATGCACACCACCGGGCCCAGGGGCTGGTGATGGCCATCGTGCAGGTCCTGGCGAGCCTGGGCCGCGTTGTAGCGCAGGAAGTCCAGGGCCTCGCGGACCTCGCTCACGGCATTGGGCAAGGTCTTGCCTGCTTCACGCACCAGCAGGTTGAGCAGCATGGGCACACGCTGGGCCATCAGGTCGGCGGCCTGATCAAGCACGTCGGCGCGTTCGGCCACCGGGCGGCGCTGCCAGGCCGGCGCACAGGCTGCGCTGGCCATCACGGCCTGGTCCACATCGTTCAGGTTGGCCCAGCGCACACGGCCCATGGTGTCGCGGCGCTCTGCCGGGTTGCGCACCGTGTGCCACACGGCATCGTGCGTCGACAAGGGGTGGGCTACGATGGGCTGCACCTCGATGTGCGGCAAGGCCTCACGCGTCAGGTCCGCATGCAGCTGGATCAAGGTGGCTTCATGGTTCAGGTCCAGCCCCAGGCTGTTGGGGCGCGCCTGCCCATACAGGTCTTCGGGGAGAGGGATGGCGGGGTGTGGTGCGCCGATCACCCCTTCGGCTTCTGCGTTGCGCAGCACGCTGGTGGCAGGGGCTTCAAGCAGCGCCTCCAGATCGATGCGCTCGTCGGCCACGCGGTTGACGAAGGAGCTGTTCGCGCCGTTCTCAAGCAGGCGCCGCACGAGGTAGGCCAGCAGCGTTTCATGGGTGCCCACGGGGGCGTAGATGCGGCAAGGGCGTCCCAACCCGCCCTGACCAGGCGGGTTCACCACCATCTCGTACAAAGGCTCGCCCATGCCATGCAGGCACTGGAACTCGTACTGGCCTGGTTGAAACGCCGGGCCCGCCAGCTCGTGCACGGCAGCGAGTGTGTGGGCGTTGTGGGTGGCGAACTGCGGATAGACCTCGGCCGGTGCGGCCAGCAGCTTGCGTGCGCAGGCCAGGTAGGCCAGATCGGTGTGGGCCTTGCGCGTGTAGACAGGGTAGTCCACCTGCCCTTCGACCTGGGCCCGTTTGATCTCGCTGTCCCAGTAGGCGCCCTTGACCAGCCTGACCATCAGGCGATGGCCGCTGCGGTGCGCCAGGTCGATGAGGAAGTCGACGACGAAGGGCGCGCGCTTCTGGTAGGCCTGCACCACGAAGCCGATGCCATCCCAGCCTTGCAGGGCCGGCTCGTGGCACAGGCGCTCGATCAGGTCCAGGGACAAGGACAGGCGCTCGGACTCTTCGGCGTCGATGTTGAGGCCGATGTGGTAGTGGCAGGCCAGGGTGCTCAACTGCAGCAGGCGCGGGTAGAGCTCGTCCATCACCCGTGCATATTGCGAACGGCTGTAGCGTGGGTGCAGGGCGGACAACTTGATCGAGATGCCCGGGTTCTCATAGAGGTGGCGGCCTTGGGTGTCTTGCGCCATGGCATGGATGGCCGCCTCGTAGGCTTGCATGTAGCGTTGGGCGTCCTCCTCGGTGAGGGCCGCTTCGCCCAGCATGTCGTAGGAGTGGCGAAAGCCTTTGGCCTCTTGCTTGCGGACGTTGCGCAGGGCTTGCTCGATGGTCTCGCCGATCACGAACTGCTCGCCCATCAGGCGCATGGCCACGTCCACGCTTTTGCGGATCAGGGGCTCGCCGCCCTTGATGGCCACGCGCTTGAGTGCGGCACGCAAGCCGGTCTCGCCATGGGTGCTCACCAGCTTGCCGGTCAGCATCAGCCCCCAGGTGGTGGCGTTGACGAACAGGGACGGGCTGTTCCCCAGGTGGGCTGCCCAGTTGGTGCCCTGCACCTTGTCGCGGATGAGGGCGTCGCGTGTGGCCTGATCCGGGATGCGCAGCAGGGCTTCGGCCAGGCACATCAGGGCCACGCCTTCATGCGAGGACAGCGAGAACTCCTGCATGAGCGCCTGCACCAGGCCTTCCCGGCCTGCGCCTGCCTGGCGTTGCCGCAGGCGCGTGGCCAGGTCCAGGGCGAGGGTGCGGGCGGCGCTGGCCTGTTCAGGTGTCAGCGAGGCGTCTGCCAGCAAGGCTTGCACACAGACGGACTCATCGCTGCGTGTGGCGCGGTCAATGGCGTCACGCAGCGGGTTGTGTGGGGCGCGCAAGGCTTGCCCGAGCATCTGGAAGGGGCGAGGGTCTGGCGTCATCTCCTCCTCACCTTAAGCGAAGCGGCGGGATCAGTAAAGCAGGTAGCCCGCGCGGCGCGTCATGAAATCACGCAATCGGTCTTGCCAGCTCTGTTCGATCGCTTCGGCAGGCTGCCCTTGGCGCAAACGGGCCAGGGTATCGCGAGACCCGATCATGCCCAGGGTCTTGTCCAGCTGAAAGCCGGGTGACAGCTGGGTGAAGGCGCGGGTGAGGCTCAGGCCCAGCTTTTGCGCGTCAAAGGCCTCACGCTGGGTGATCTTGAATTGCACGCCATGGCAAAGCTGGCCCTGGTAGGGGCCGCTCGTGGGCGTGAATTCGGCGGGGCTGATGGCCAGGCCGGGCAGGGCATCGGCTTGCAAGACCTGGGTGAGCTTGTCAGCGTCCAGCCAGGGCGCGCCGACCCACTCGAAAGGCCGGTCGGTGCCGCGGCCTACGCTGATGTTGGCGCCTTCCACCCAGGCGACGCCGGGGTAGAGCAGGGCGGTGGTCGGGGTGCGCAGATTGGGGGAGGGCGGTATCCAGTCCAGGCCGGTTTGATCGAAGCGCATGTCGCGCTTGTAGCCTTGCATGGTGATGACCCGGAGCTTGACCTCCAGCCCGGTGCGGCTGCGGATGTCATCGCGCAGCCAGCCGGCCAGCTCGCCCAGGGTCATGCCGTGTTGCACAGGCCATTCAGCAAAGGCCGTGAACGAGCGCAGGTTGGCGTCCAGCACGGGGCCGGCCACGCGTTGGGCACCCAGCGGGTTGGGGCGGTCCAGCACCACGAAGTTCAGGCCCGCTTGCGCTGCGGCCTGCATGGCCTCGCCCATGGTGGAGACATAGGTGTAGAAGCGCACACCGGCATCCTGCATGTCGAACACCAGGGTGTCGAGGTCCTTGAGCATGTCGGGTGTGGGGCGCAGCTGCTTGCCATACAGGCTGATCAGCGGCAGGCCGGTGGCGGTGTCCGTGCTGGTGGCGATCTGGCCTTCCTGATCGCGGTTCAGGCCGTGTTCGGGCGTGAACACCTTGCGCAACTGCAGGCCCGGTGCGGTGTGCAGGCGGTCCAGGGTGCGCCAGCCTTTGGCGTCCATGGCCGAGAGGTTGGTGATCAGGCCCAGGCGCTGGCCCATCAGGGGCTGGTAGGCCTGCTGCCGCAGCACGTCGATGCCAGTCTGCACGGCGGGGCCAGGGTTGCTCAGGGCTTGTGTGGCCCAGCTTTGAAGGGGCTCGCTCAGTTGAGGCCACCGATCGCCGAGTTGCGCGCTGGTGATGGCGGGGCGCTGGCTGGCCAGCAAGGCCTGGATCTCGCGGCGCAAGGGGCGGGCATCACCCAGGCCACGCGGGTGCACGCGGTTGCTGAGGATGATGAGGTACTGCCGGTTGTACAGATCGATCCACAGGCCCGTGCCGGTGTAGCCGGTGTGGTCGATCATGCCCAGTGGCGCCAGGGCCTCGCGTTGGGCGTTCAAGGGGGCGTCCAGCGCCCAACCCAGGCCGCGCCAATCGGGCTGCGTCGTCGGGGCCTGGGGCTGCATCATGCGCCGCACTGTGTCGGCCCGCAGCAGGGGGTAGGCGCGCGCCGGCTGTTTGCGCTGGGTGTCGGCCTGTGCGTCACCGGCGGCCACATGCAGCATGGCGTGGGCAAAGCGGGCCAGGTCGTCTGCGGTGCCAAACAGGCCCGCGTGGCCGGCCCAGCCACCCATGCGGCGCGCAAAGGGGTCGTGCACGGTGCCGCGCAGCATGCGGCCATCACCCAGCATCTCGGTGGGGGCGATGCGGGGGCGCCAGTCGGTGGGGGGCTCGAAGGTCGTGTCCTTCATGCTCAGGGGCTGGAAGATGTGGCGCTGTGCGTAGTCCGGCAGGCTGTGGCCGCTGACGCGCTGCACCAGCTCACCCAGCACGATGAAGTTGATGTCGCTGTAGACCATGCGCGTGCCGGGCGGGGCCTTGGGCTTTTCGGCGATGACCTTTTGCAGGCCGGCCTGGTAGCCCGACCACGGCGGCGTCTCATCCAGGTCCGGGCGCAGGCCGGAGCTGTGCGCCAGCAGGTCCGCCACGGTGATCTTGTCCTTGCCGTTGGCGGCAAACGCCGGCCAGTAGCGGGCCACCGGGGCATCGAGCTTGAGCTTGCCGCGCTCGACCAGTTGCATCACGGCGGTGGTTGTGGCCACGGCCTTGGTCAGTGAGGCGAGGTCGAACACGGTGTCGGTGCTCATGGCTTCGCGCTCGGGCTGCAGGGCACGCCAGCCATAGGCCTGCCTGAACTGCACGCCGTCTTCGTTGCCGATGATCACCACGGCGCCGGGCAGCTTGCCCGCGTCCATCTGGGCCCGCACGGCGGCGCCAATGGCCGGGCCCAGTCGCGCAGCCAGGGGCTGCTTGAGTGGCGCGGCGAGGGCGGCGGGTGTGGGCTCGGGCCCTTGGGCCCAAGCAGGTGCGGTCACACAGGCCGCACTCAGCAACAGGGCAAGGCGAACGTGCATGAGGTCAGGGTACGCTGGCCACCGCCGTGGCTGGTTTGGCAGCCGGGCTCATGGGCAGCTTCTTCACGTTCAGGCCGGCCGTGCTGTAGTGGTTGCTGGCGTTCCACAGCAACCAGCCTTGGGCGTGCACGTCTTCAGCGGCCTGGATCTGGGCGCGGATTTCCTTTTCGCCAAACACGCGGCGGTCAAAGGCGTAGTCCTTGAACGATTGCAGCCAGGGGCGGAAACGCACACCGCTCATGCCCGAGCGCTCGATGGCCGCTTGCAGCGAGTGGTGCACGATCTCGTAAGGCGAGCCCACGGCCATCACGTGGCCCGGGATGCCCCAGGTGAAGCCCGAGGGGTAGAGCATGGGCGAGAGGTAGTCCAGCCGGTCAGACAGCATCTCCAGCTGTTGGCCGATCAGGGTGTCGTTGAGGTTCCAGCATACATAGCCAAAGATGTCGGCCGACATGTAGACGTTGTACTTGGCCAGGCGTTGCCGCGCCTTGTCCAGGAAGGCCGAGATCATGAAGGGGCGCACCTCCCAGGTGTTGGGCTGCGAGAACTGCAGGCCGGGCGTGTCGGGGAAGCGGACGTAATCGAACTGGATCTCGTCAAAGCCCAGCTTGGCGGCTTCTTCGGCCATGGCCACGGCGGGCTCCCAGGTGGCGGGGATGGAAGGGTCCAGCCAGGACAGGCCTTCGCGGTCCTTCCAGATGGCGCCGCCGCTGGTCTTGATGGCCCACTGCGGCTTGGCGTTGGCCATCTTGTCATCCTTGAAGGTGACCACGCGGGCGATCAGGTAGATGCCCTTGTCGTGCAGGTCCTTGATCAGGGCGGGCATGTCGTGCACGGTGACCACGGTCTGCTTGGGGTAGCCCAGGGCCTCCCAGACTTCACTGCGGTAGGGCACGATGCCGGCATCGCCCTTGACGTCGATGACCAGGGTGTTGAGGTCGGTCTGGGCCATCAGGGCGAGGGCGTCGCCGCGCAGCTTGCTGCTGCCAATGCCCCAGGCCGACAGGTACAGGCCGCGTGATTCGAACTTGCGCAGCGTCAGCGTGGTGGGGCCGGCGGCAGCTGCCTGCAGCTTGCCTTGTTGCTGGCGGTAGCCTGGCATACGGGCGCCCACGGCCTGGCCAGCCATGGATGCGGGCAGGGTGAAGCGGCCGTCATGGTCGGTGCGCACGGTGGTGTCGCCGCTGACCACATAGGCCAGGGGAATGCCCTGTTTGGTGTCGGCGTCGATGACCATGCCGCGCAAGGGTGTCACCGCCACCGGTGGTGTGGCGGGCATCGAGGCCACCGAGGCCGCCGATGCCACGGATGCCACCGACGCTGGCGTGTTGGCCGCACTGGGTTGGGCGCGTAGCGAGACGCTGAGTGTCAGGCTGGCCAGCAGCATGGCCCCGATGGCCAATGCGATGCCTTGATGGCGTGAGACGTTCATGTCGAAGCTCCTGCGGGGAAGGCCGAGGTGATGAGCTGGTGCAGGCGTTTGCCGCTGACCTCGTCCACCATGAGGTAACGAGGCAAGGCCTGCAGGGGGTCGCTGGCGGTACAAGGTTTGTTGCCCAGGGCAAGTGAAGCCTGGTAGCCCACGGCCGTGGCCATGTCCATCAGGCCCTCGTCGAACATGCCGAAGGGCCAGGCCAGGAAGTTCACCGGTTGCCCGAAACGATCTTGCAGCACCGCTTTGGACCGTTGCAGCTGGTTGCGGGCAAAGCGCTCGAAGTCTTCAGGGGATTGCTGCTTGCGTTCCCTGACCAGATTGGGGTGCCAGTAGGTGTGCGACTGGATGCTGTAGTGCCCTGTGGCCTGCAACTGCTTGAGGTGCTCCCAGCGCATGGCATAGCTGGCGTTGGAGATGGCCGAGGGGTAGATGAACAGGGTGATGGGCCAGTTGGTGTGGGCCACCATGGGCGCAAAGACTTCAGAGACTGTGCGGTGGCCGTCGTCCACCGTGATGACGACCGCACGTGGTGGCAGCTTGGCCAGCTTGCCTTGGCGGAAGGCCACCAGATCGGCCAGCGGGATGACGTGCGCGCCCGTGTCCTGGATGGCTTGCAGGTGGTCCGTGAAGGTGCTCTTGCGCACCGTCATGCTGTCGGCCACGGTGTCGGCAAAGCGGTGGTAGCACAGGATCAGGGCCTGGCTGGGCGGTGTGGCCGAGGCCGGGGCCGATGTGGTGTTGGAGGCGCTGCTTGGTGCAGCAGATGCCGCATGCAGCAGCGGGCTGCCCAGGCCCAGGGCCATGGTGCTGGCGGCGCGTCGCAACCAGGTTCGGCGGCTCAGGCGGCTCAGATCAGGGGTGTCCAGATCGGGGCCATCCGTCAGGCCCTCTGTCGGGGCGATGGTGTCAGGCGCAAGCAGCATCAGCGGTGTGTTTGACGCCCCTTGATGAAGGCTGTCAACTTGAGTATTACTTGCTTATCGGCTGCTGCGCCCATCTTTATCACCCTGTTGCACAAGTGTTGTGGTGACGCAATTCACACTCGATACAGTCGTTTCACGTTGAAGACCTCATCGTGGCCATCAAGCCCGCCAGCATCACATCCAGCCCGACCTCGATGGCCGCTTCGGGTTGCTGGCCTTCCAGCAAGTTGGCGCGGTCCAGCTCCACCATGCCATGCAGGAAGGCCCACAGGGACATGGCCAGGTCCTTGGGGTCCCACGGCGTGGGCAGGCTGCTGGCCAACTGGATGACAAAGCCCCATATGTCGTCGTGGCTACCGGACTTGGCCTGGTCGCCCGAGTTGTATTTCATCTTGATGGCATAGAGCTGCGGGTAGCTGCGCGCAAAGCGGATGTAGGCGCGCGCCACGGCCCGCATCGCGTCCGGTGGCGCAAGCCCCTTGGCGGCGTCTTCCAGTGCAGCCAGCAGCAGCTTGCAGCCCTCGTCGGCCATGGCGAATTCCAGCTCGGCCTTGCTGGGGAAATAGCGATACAGTGCGTTGGGCGTGACCCCCAGGCTGCTGGCCAGCGTCCGCATCGACAACTCGGCCAGCCCCTGGCTTTCGATGAAGGCCAGAGCCGTCTCCAGAACGGTCTCTCGGCTGATCTTCTTGGGGTAAGACATGCGCCCACTGTACCCTGCTTGACGGCACCGGTCAGAAAGATGTACGCTGTACACCATGCACACATTCAAGCTCAACGGTCAGTCCGTTTCCGTGGATGTCGAAGACGACATGCCTTTGCTGTGGGTCCTGCGTGACGAGCTGGGCCACACGGGAACGAAATTCGGCTGCGGCGTCGCCGCTTGCGGCGCCTGCACGGTGCACATCGATGGCACGGCCATGCGTTCGTGCTCGATCCCGGTGTCGTTTGCCGGTGGCAAGGCGGTGCAGACCATCGAGGCCAAGGACGACCCTGTCCTTAAGCGCCTGCAGGCCGCGTGGATCACGCACCAGGTGCCGCAGTGCGGCTACTGCCAGTCCGGCATGCTGATGGCAGCGTCCGCCTTGTTGCGTGACAAACCTCAGCCCACCGATGCCGACATCGACGCGGCCATGACCAACATCTGCCGTTGCGGCACCTACCAGCGCGTGCGTGCGGCCATCCACACGGCGGCCTCTGCCACATCTGCAGCATCGGCACAGGAGAAGCAGGCATGAAGACGACTGTTTCTCGCCGCCAGTTCCTGATCACCGGTGCGGCCTTGTCAGGTGGCTTGCTGGTGGGCTGTGGCAAGCCTTCTGCATCCGACCGCCTGGGCTCGGGCTCGATCCTGTCGGTCGAAGGGGGCGAGGTGGCCCTCAATGGCTGGGTCAAGATCGCGCCGGACGGCAAGGTGACCGTGGCCGTGCCGCGCTCCGAGATGGGGCAGGGCGTGCTGACCTCGCTGCCCATGCTGCTGGTGGAAGAGCTGGATGCGCGTTGGGAAGACGTGCAGGTCGAGCAGGCACCTGTGGCGCAGATCTACGCCAACGCCACCATGATGCTCAACGTCGTGCCTTTCACGTCGGACGACGATGGCGCCTTGGCCCGCATGGTGCGCGCCAGCGTGCAGCGCCTGGGTTATGCCTTGTCGCTGCAGGTCACCGGCGGCTCGGCCAGCATCCGCGATGCCTGGGAGCCCTTGCGCCTGGCCGGTGCCACGGCCCGCGCCATGCTGGTGGAGTCGGCGGCCAAGCGGTGGTCGATTGCGGCAGACCAATGCCGTGTCGAGGCCGGCCAGGTCATCAACACGAAGAGCGGTGCCAAGCTGGGCTTTGGCGAGCTGGCCAAGGAGGCTTCGGCCCTGACGCCACCCCAGAACGTGCGCTTCAAGGACCCCAGCCAGTACAAGCTGATCGGCAAGCCCGTCGCCCGCAACGACATCCCCGCCAAGACCGATGGCTCGGCCGTGTTCGGCATCGACGTCAAGGTGGATGGCATGGTCTATGCCGCCATTGCCCAGCCGCCGGTGTTTGGCGCCAAGGTGGCCAGCGTGGACGACAAGGCCGTGCTGCAACGCAAGGGTGTGCTCAAGGTGCTGCGCCTTCCGCAAGGCGTGGTGGTGGTGGCCAACAACTGGTGGCGCGCCAAGCAGGCGCTGGCCGAGCTCAAGATCACGTACGAGCCATCGCCCAACGACACGTACTCGTCGGCCGACATGCTCAAGCACTACCAGGCCGAGCTCGCCGCCAACAAGGGCTTTGCCTACGGCACCAAGGGCAACACGGACGAGGCCGTCAAGCAGGCCGCCAAGGTGATCGAGTCCAGCTACTGGGCGCCCCTGTTGGCCCATGCCGCCATGGAGCCCATCAACTGCGTGGCCCAGGTCAAGGACGGCCATGCCGAGGTCTGGTGCTCGACCCAGGCGCCCTCACTGGCCAAGTGGAAGGCCGGGCAGGTGGCCGGTATCGACTCGGACAAGGTCAAGCTGCACGTGCCTTATCTGGGTGGGGGCTTTGGCCGCCGGCTGGAGGTGGACATGGTCGAGCAGGCCGTGGCCATTGCCAAGGCGCTGGACGGCAAGCCCGTCAAGCTGCTGTGGACCCGTGAAGAAGACATGCAGCATGACGTGTACCGGCCGGCCGCCCTGTCCGAGTTCCGTGCCGCGGTGGACGCCAAGGGCCGTGTGACCGCCTGGTCCAACCGCGTGGCCGCTCAGTCGGTGAGCTATGACACGGTGCGCCGCCTGATGCCGGCCATGGCCTCCAACACGCCCGACAAGAACCAGATCGAAGGCGCCTTCGACATCCCTTACGACTTCGACAGCATCGCGGTTCGCCAGATCCGGCCTGAGACGCCCGTGCCCGTGGGCTCCTGGCGCAGCGTGGGCCACTCGTACAACGCCTTCTTCACTGAAAGCTTCGTGGACGAACTGGCCTGGGCCGTGGGGCAAGACCCGGTGGCCTACCGCCGCAGCCTGCTGGGCAAGCACCCGCGCCACCAGGCTGTGCTGGACCTGGCGGCATCCAAGGCCGGCTGGGGCTCGCCTTTGCCGGCAGGCCGTGCGCGTGGCGTGGCCCTGCATGAATCCTTTGGTTCGATCTGCGCCGAAGTGGCCGAGGTGTCGGTGGAAGGCGGGCAGGTCAGGGTGCACCGCGTGGTCTGCGCGATCGACTGCGGTGTGGTGGTCAACCCCGACACCGTCGAGGCGCAGATGCAAAGCTCGATCGTCTATGGCTTGAGTGCCGCCTTGTATGGCGAGATCACCCTGGCCAACGGCCGCGTCGAGCAAGGCAACTTCCCCAGTTACGACGCGCTGCACATGGCGCAGATGCCCGTGGTCGAGACCCACATCGTGCCCAGCACGGCCGCGCCTGGTGGCGTGGGCGAACCCGGCACGCCACCCATTGCACCGGCCGTGACCAATGCCGTGTATGCGCTCACGAAAAAGCGTGTGCGGGCCCTGCCCATCAGGCTGGACCATGCATAGCAACGACCACGAGGTGCTGGCGCAGGCCCTGCGCTGGCAGGCGGCCGGGCAACGCTGCGTGCTGGTCACCGTGCTGGGCACCTTTGGCGCCAGCCCGCGTCCGCCCGGTGCCATGGCCGTCATCAGCGAGCAGGGCCTGATCACCGGCTCGGTCTCCGGTGGTTGTGTGGAAGACGACCTGGTGCATGAGGTCATGGGCGGCGCATTGTGGCAAGCGCCCGAACCCGGCCAGCCCCGCGTGCTGACGCGTGTCTATGGGCGTGATGCGGCCGAGCGTGAGCGCTACCGCCTGCCCTGCGGCAACGCCCTGCGCCTGGCGGTCGAGCCCTTCTGGCCTCTTGCGCCAACTCAGCAAGCCTTGCGCGCCATCCAGGCTCGGCAATTGATCGTCAAGCGCCTGGATTACCTCAGCGGCCGCGTGACCCTGTCGCCTGCCGGGCAGGCCCTTGATTTCCATGATGACGAGGCCGGCTTCACCACCGTGCTGGGGCCGCTTTACCGCTTGCTGCTCATTGGCGCCACCGAGGTCAGCCGCTATCTGCTGCCCATCGCGCAGTCGCTGGGTTATGCCGTCAGCCTGTGCGACCCGCGCACCGAGTACACCGGCACCTGGCAAGAGCCCGGTGCCACGCTGGTGGCCGGCATGCCCGATGACGTCGTGCTGGCCTTTGCCTGCGATGAACGCACCGCCGTGGTCACCGTGACCCATGACCCCAAGCTGGATGACCTGGCCCTCATGGAGGCCTTGAAGACCCCGGCCTTCTACGTGGGGGCCTTGGGCTCCAGCATGACCACGGCGCGCCGCAAGGACCGCCTGCAGCAGTTTGATTTGACGGCCACCCAGGTGGCCCGTTTGCGGGGGCCGGTGGGCCTGCCCATTGGCTCGCGCTCGCCCGCCGAGATCGCGGTGTCGATCGCTGCCGAGCTGATCCAGGTGCGCCGCCTGCTGGAGACGGGCGGAGACCCCTGGGCACCCAGGCTGTCCCGCCCCGCATGGATGTCGGATCTGGTTGATGTGGCGGGCGGTGTTTGCGCCTTGGCGGCGGCATCAAGCGCGTCGCCGCACAGACCGGCGCCATGAGCATCGCCGGCCTCATCCTCGCCGCCGGGCGGGGCACACGTTTTGGTGCCGACAAGCGCCTGGCACGCCTGCCCGACGGGCGCACCTTGCTGGAGGCCACGCTGGCACGCCACGCCGGCATGAGCCAGCCCTTGCTGATCGTGCTGCGTCCGGATGACGAGGCCGCATCGGCGCTGGCCAGGCAGCATGGTGCCCAGGTCCTGATCTGCGATCCGGTCGATCAGGCCGACCCTGGCATGGGCCATTCGCTGGCCTGCGGGGCCCGTGCCCTGCTGGCCATGCCACAGGTCGAGGGTGTGGTCGTTGATCTGGTGGACATGCCATCCGTGTCTGCCGAAACCCTGCGCCGGGTCCACCAGGCCTTGCGTGACCAAGGGCGGGCCGTGGTGCCGCGCTACCAGGGCCAGATGGGGCAACCCCGTGGCCTGCCACGCGCCTGCTTTGAGGCGCTGAGCCAGTTGCGCGGCGACCAGGGTGCGCGCCACCTGCTGGACTGGCAGCAGGCCGTGCACATCGAGGTCGACGACGCCGGCATCTTGCTGGACATCGACCGGCCGGCCGACCTGGCCAGGCTAGGGGCATCGACCACCTGAAATCGGCCCGCCCGGATCGGCCCCGTGAGGCTTGATCCAGGGCGCGCGACCGGCGCATGATGTCAGCGTCATGGACCTGCTGCCTGTAACATCGTCCAATGGGCTTTGCCGCCCGCCCAGGCCGGCGTGTGCATGGCCTTTTGGACACCTTTGATGACTGCTGCTCCTTCTTCTGATTCTGTCGCCGGCTCCCTGATGCGCTGGCGCCGCCCCCTGGCCGTGGTGGCAGGCCTGGCTGTGTTGTGGACCGTGGTGCCCGGCATGTGGTTGCCAGGCTGGATCCGGCCCCACATTGAAAAGGCCGCGACCGAAGCACTGGGCACACCGGTGGCCGTGCAGGGCGTGCAGATCCACCCCTGGACGGGCGTGGTGGCACTCGACGGCCTGGCCATCGGCCCGGCATCGGCGCCCATGCTGCGAATTCAGCATGTGGAAGCCCAGCTGTCGCTGGAGTCGGTCTGGCGCCTGGCGCCGGTGCTGCGCCGTGTCAGCGTGGTCAAGCCCGATGTGTGGGTTGAGCGCCAGTCGGCTGACCGGTTCAACTTCTCGGCCGTGCTCGACAAGCTCACCGCCGAGCCCAAGGCACCCAAGCCCGAATCCGAGCCCGCGCACTTCGCGGTCTTCAACATCGAGTTGCACGACGGCGTCATCCGCTACACCGACCGGGTGTTGAGCCAGGAGCACCGCATCGACCAGTTGCACATCGGCGTGCCCTTTGTGTCCAACCTGCCCAGCTTCGTCAATGTGGATGTGCAGCCGCAGTTGAGCGCTCGCGTGGACGGCAGCCCCTTGTCCATCAAGGGCGATACCTTGCCTTTCACCGAAGGCCTGCGCTCTGCCGTGCATGTGAAATGGGACAGCGTGGATGTGCCGCACTGGCTGGCCGCCGCGCAGCCTTTTGTGCCCAAGCCCTGGCAGATGCAAGCCAGTGATGGCCGCCTGGATGCCGACCTGACGGTGAAGTTCGAAGAGCGCAAGCCGCCCGCCGTGCCCAGGCTGAGCATCGAAGGCGGCATCAAGCTCAACAAGCTGGCTTTGAACCTGCCCCACGCACCGGCCCTGGGCCTGGTGGACGCAGGCTGGCAGAGCCTGGAGGTGCAAGGCCTGGATGCCCAGCCACTGGAGCGCCAGGTCAAAGTCGGCGCCGTGCTGCTGGATGGGGTGAACTGGCGCAGCCGGCCCGTGGCCTCCGCCTCTCGTGCGGCATCTGGCGCGGCATCGACTCCCGCATCCTCGTCAACCAAGCCCGCGCCCAGCGACAAGGCCGCGCCCTGGGCCTGGCAAGTGGGCCAGGTCCGTGTGGGGGTGGCCCGCCTGGATATCCAGACCGAGGCCAAGCAAGCCTGGCCCGCCATCGAGCAGGTGCGCCTACAGCTTGATGGCCTGAGCAGCCAGGCCTCGGCCAAGCCTGCCAACTGGCAACTGGAACTGCGCGACGAGCACGACGCCAGCCTGCTGGCCCAAGGCCATGTGCAAGCCGCCAAGCAGCTGCTGGATGCCCAGGTGAACCTGAGCAAGGTACAGATCGCCCCCTGGCTGGCCCCCGTGGCCGATGCGCTTTCCTTGCCGCTGCACATCGAGCAGGGGCAACTGGGTGTGCAGGCGCAACTCAATGCGCGGCTGTTGGCCGGCTCCGCCCTGGAGCCCGCTGAGGTGCGCCTCTTGTCTGGGCATGTCTCGCTCAGCCAGCTCGATGCCCGCGCCGCGAAAAAGACCGACAAGGGCCAGGGTGACCACGTGAAGCTGGACGACCTGGCACTGGACGGCATCCAGGCCCAGCTGGACCTGTCTGCCGCGCCCACCCTGCGCACGCTGTCCATGGACAAGCTGAGCATCAACAAGCTCGACGCCGCCGTCACCCGCGGCCCGCGCGGTGAATGGATGGGCATGGCCGCGCCGGCTGGCGACAAGCCGAGCCCCGCAAACCAGAGCCGTTCGTCCGCCAAGTCGCCCACCGCACCCGATCCGCAGCTCGTGCTCAAGGAGCTGCATTGCAGCGCCTGCCAGTTCCAGTTCAAGGACCAGACGGTCACCCCCGCGGCCCAGTTTGAAGTCCACCAGACCGATCTGCAGCTGGCCGAGCTGGGCAATGACCTGAGCCATCCCATCCGCCTGGAGCTCGACACTCTGGCGCAAGGCAAGGGGCGCGTGCAGCTCAAGGGCAGCGTCAAGCCGCAGCCTCTGGTGGTAGATGCCAAGCTCAAGGTGGCAGGGCTGGACCTGCGTGCAGTGCAGCCTTACATCGACCCACTGGTCAACATCACGCTGGCGGGCGCCAAGGCCCAGGCCGATGGCCAGCTGAACCTGCAGATGCCGTCCAAAGGCGGCCTGCAGGCCCGCTACAAAGGCCGTGTGGGCCTGTCCGATGTGCGGGTGCTGGACCGTGTCAACGATGCCGACTTCCTGAGCTGGCAGAGCCTGTCGCTGGACGGCACCGACCTGGCCATCAATGGCGATGCGGTCGATGCCAACCTGGGCCGCATTGCGCTCAAGGACTTCTATGGCCGCTTGATCATCAACCCCAGCGGCCAACTCAATGTGGCCGGCATCATGCGCCACGAGGCCGGTGCCCAGGCTCGTTCGCTGACCACACCTGAAACGGCGGCGTCCGCATCTGCGGCCAAATCGGTCCCCACATCAACCCCCGCACCAGCCCCCGCACCAGCCCCGGCCGCATCCCAGGCACCGCCTGTTGCCACGGCCAGTGCCAAGCCCGTGCCCAAGCTGCGCTGGCAGCAGATCCTGCTCAGCAAGGGCCGTGTCGACTTCACTGACAACTTCATCAAGCCCAATTACTCTGCCCGCCTGACGCAGATCGAAGGCGATGTCTCGGCCGTGTCGTCGACCAAGCCTGAGCCCGCCACCGTGAAGATCTCGGGCGCCGTGGACGATGCCGCGCCCTTGTCGATCACCGGCCAGCTGCACCCGCTGGGGCCCAAGCTCTACACCGACATCCAGGGCTCGGCCAAGGGCATCGAGCTGACCCGTTTGACGCCTTACGCGTCTCGCTACGCGGGTTATGCGATCGAGAAGGGCACGCTCTCGGTGACCGTGCACTACAAGATCGACGGCGGCAAGCTGGAGGCCAGCAACCAGGTCTTCCTGGATCAGCTCACCTTTGGCGAGAAGACCGACAGCCCCGAAGCCACCAAGTTGCCGGTGCTGTTTGCCGTGTCCCTGCTCAAGAACAGTCGGGGTGAGATCGACGTCAACCTGCCGATTTCCGGCTCGCTGGACGACCCGGAGTTTTCGGTGGGCGGCATCATCTGGCGCGTCATCGTCAACCTGATCACCAAGGCCGTGACGGCGCCGTTTGCCCTGCTGTCTGGCGGTGGCTCGGATGAGCTGGGTTATGTCGCGTTCGACGCGGGCCAGGCCGAGCTCAGTGCCAAGGCGCAGCAGGCCCTGGACACGCTGGCCACCAAACTGGCCGACCGCCCCGCGCTCAAGCTGCAGGCCACGGGGCGTGCCGACCCGGCCCTGGACGTCGAGGGCTTGCGCAAGCTGCATGTGGAGACCTTGATGCGAGCCGCCAAGGCCAAGGCCAACGGGCAGGCGATGGCGGAGGTGCAGATCGCCCCCGAGGAGCGCGGCACCTGGCTGGCAGCCGCCTACAAAGCGGCAGACATCAAGAAGCCGCGCAACCTCATCGGCCTGGCCAAGACCCTGCCGGACGCCGAGATGGAGGCTTTGCTCAAGAACGCGGCCCCGGTGGGGCCGGAGGTCCTGCGCGCACTGGCCAACCAGCGGGGCGACCAGGTCAAGGCCTATCTGTCACGCAAGCTGCCGCCCGAGCGGGTGCTGCTGACGGCTTCCAAAGTTGGTAACGAGGGCCTGGCTGACGACAAGGGCCCGTCGACGCGCGTGCAGTTCGAGATCAAGTGACGCCAGGTTAACGGGCGGCGTTGCTTGCGCGCGCTGCGGCGTAGATACAACATCGGATCGTCTGTCGTGATCGGTTCCCTATCGGGTATGCCAGGGGTGTGCTGTGTCAGGCGCCTTATCGGAGGCCCCAAAAGGCCGAGGGCCCAGCACCAGTTCGGTGAAGGGCCCTCGAACCTGCTGAGAAGCAGGTTGAAAGATGACAGCGTTGCTTTCGCAACCATCCGTGGTTTCTCATTTCCCCACCTTCAAGCGTCAAATGCCGCACTTGAGGGGCTCTCGGGGTTCAGATCCGCCAATGATTTTGGTTGGATTTCTTTAGAATTGAAACTATTGTCCAAGTCAGGCCGGTCTTTGTGCTGAATTGCGCCTTAAATAGTCCTGAAATTCGTTGGGCCTGGACGAAGATGCAGCGTTCGTGGGCGACGATGCAGCCCAACACACTCTGATTGATCGGCTGGGGAACACTTGTCGCGCAACTGTTACCGTTTTGATCGATTCGAGCTTCGCCCTACCGAGCGGGTCCTGTACCTGGAGGGCGAACCGACGAATCTGGGGGCACGTGCTGTCGAAGTGTTGACGGTGCTGGTGTCCGAGTACGGCCGGGTGGTTGGCAAATCCGAATTGCTGGACCGGGTGTGGCCCAACGTCGTCGTCGAGGAAAACAACCTGCAGGTGCAGATTTCTTCCTTGCGCAAATTGCTGGGCGCCAAGTCGATCGCGACCGTCCCGGGCCGGGGCTACCGCTTCTGTCTGCCGGTTGACAGCGATGCCGAGCGGCCCGCTGGCACCACGCAGCCGCTGCTGCAGGCGCCCAAAGCCGTGGACGACGTGCTCTCTGTGCTGCCGGCCATGCCGGGGCCCATCTGGGGGCGGGAGGCAGATCAAGCCGCGCTGGACGCCTTGTTGCCGGCCCCCTTGATCACGCTGGTCGGCCAGGCTGGTATCGGCAAGACCGCGTTTGCGCTCAGCGTGGCGCATGCCTGGCGCCCCCATCGCCGTGATGGCGCGGCCTGGGTCGAGCTGGCCGCCATTGCCGACCCGGATCTGGTCGTGTCCATGGTGGCGCAAGGCCTGGGTCTGTCTTCAGGCGGGCAAGATCCCCTGCAGGCCCTGGTGGCCGCGCTCAAGCCCTTGCAGGTGCTGCTGGTCATCGACAACGCCGAACATGTGCTGGACGCGGTCACGCGCCTGGTGCAGGCCGTGATGGCCGGGGCGCCCGAGGTGCGCATCCTGGTGACCAGCCAGTTGCCGCTGCGCCTGCCCAATGAGCGGGTGTTCAGGTTGGGGCCCTTGTCGGTGCCGCCCTTGGGGGCCACGGTCGACGAGGCCATGAAGCATGGCGCCGTGGCCTTGTTCGTTGATCAGGTCAAGGCTGTCAACCGCCATTTCGAGCTCAACCCGTCGTACCTGGCGCGCGTCGTTGGCCTGTGCAACAAGCTCGATGGGGTCGCCCTGGCCATCAAGCTGGCCGCGGCCCGCGTGCCCTTGCTGGGCCTGCAGGGCGTGGAAGAGCGCCTGAGCGAGCGCTTCAAGCTGCTGCACCACGGGCATGGCGCGGCGTCCGCGCCCACGCGTCAGCAGACCTTGCTGGCCGCCCTGGACTGGAGCCACGAGATGCTCTCGCCACCCGAGCGCGCCGTGTTCCGGCGTCTGGCGGTGCTGGCCGGTGGCTTCACGCTGGACCTGGCCAAGTCGCTGGCGCACGACCAGGACCTGGACGAGTGGGCCGTGATCGACGTGCTGGGCTCGCTGGTGGACCGCTCGCTGGTCATGGCCGATGCCGGTGAAACGCCGCGCTACCGCCTGCTCGACAGCATGCGTGACTACGCGGGCCTCAAGCTGGTCGAATCGGGCGAGCTGCCGGACATCCGCCAGCGCCATGCGCAGGCCATGGTCGGCATGATGGACGCGGCTTACGAAGACTACTGGGTGCAGTCCGACACCATGTGGTTGTCGCATTACGGGCCTGAGATCGACAACGTGCGCATGGCCCTGGACTGGGCCGTGCAACATGACCAGAACCTGGCTGTGCGCCTGTTGGGCGCGTCCAGCCCCTTGTTCATGCTGCTGGGCCTGGCACCGGAGTGCCGTCAACGCGGGCTCGGGCTGGAGCAGCGGGCCACCAGCCCGCAACCGGGCGCCGACGTGGCCCGCTTCTGGCTCGAACGCAGCCGCCTGTACTGGGGCGTGGGCAACACGCTCATGCACGACTTTGCCTTGCGGGCTTCGGCGCTCTACCGCGCCGCGGCGGACCGGCGCGGGCTCTACCTGGCCTTGCGATGCCTGGCGGGCAGCGGCGTGCTGCCTTCCGTGCAGGCCCTGTCCGTGCTGGATGAAATGGCCGCGCTGGAGCAACCCGACTGGCCCATCCGCCTGTGCACCCAGCGCTTGCTGGCCGAGGTCACGGTGCTCAAGTCCATCGAGCACATGGCTGAGGCGCGCCGCGTGTGCCAGAACCTGCTGGTGCGCGCGCAAAGCGCGGGGCTGGAGGGCGTCGTGTCCGCGGCGCTCAATGACCTGGCCTCGATCAGCATGGCCTTGGGCGACACCGATGCGGCCTTGCAGACCTGCGCCCAGATCCTGGCGCGCGGGCGCCATCGTCGTGACAACTTCGTGCTGCATGCCCTGGCCGTGATGGCCTGTGTGGCCTTCGTCAAGAGTGACCTGGCCACGGCCCGCAGCGCCCTGACGGACTTTGTCAGCGCCTCGCGTTCGCGTGACTGGGAGTGGCTGGGCCTGTATGCCGGCCTGCTGGCCTTGATGGCCGCGCTGGAAGGCCGTCACGAGGCGGCCGCACGCCTGCTGGGCTACACCGCCAAGGCCTATGAGCAAATGGGCTCGCGTGATGTGGTCACGGTGTATGCCTGGTCCCGCACCAATGGCCTGGTGCAGGACGCCCTGGACCCCACGGTGTTCGAGCGCCTCAAGGGCATGGGCGCGGGGCTGGACCCCGAATCCGTCGCCACCTGGGCGCTGTCGCCCCCTCCCGGCTGAGGCAGCCCGCCATGTCGCAGCAGTCCGGGCAGATGGCGTCCATGACCGATTGGCTGGCTGCCATCGGCCTGAGCCGGCTGGAGCCTGTGCTGCGCGACAACGGCATCGCCGAAGACATCCTCACCAGCCTGACCGAGGATGACCTCGAAAAGCTGGGTGTCAGCATGGGCGACCGCAAGCGCTTCATGCGGGCCGTCGGCGAGTTGCAGGCCCAGCCGGCACCGTCAGGTGCATCGGGCCCGTCAAGCCTATCAAGCTCGCCGAGTGCACCGTTGCCGCACACCGAGTTGCGCCAGCTCACCATCATGTTCTGCGACCTGGTGGACGCCACCGCGTTGTGCGCCCGGCTCACGCCAGAACAATGGCGCCAGGTCGTGCTGGGTTACCAGCAGGCGGCGGTCGAGGTCATCAGCCGCTGCGGTGGCTCGGTGGCGCAGTACCTGGGTGATGGCCTGCTGGTCTACTTTGGTTATCCGCAGGCCCAGGAAGACGCGGCCTCGCGTGCCGTGCATGCCGGGCTGGATCTGGTGCACAAGATCGCCTCGCTGGAGCTGGTGATCGATGGGCACGAGCAGGTCCGCCTGCAGGTGCGCATCGGCATCGACACCGGCCGCGTGGTGATCGGTGACATCGGGGCCGGGCCCCGGCGCGAGCAACTGGCCTTGGGTGACACACCCAATATCGCCGCCCGCCTGCAGGCCCTGGCACGCGCCAACACCGTGCTCATCAGCGACCAGACGCGGCGCCTGACTGCCGGCAGCTTCACGTATGAAGACCAGGGTGTGCATGCGCTCAAGGGCGTGACCGAGCCCCGCCAGGTCTGGCGCGTGACGGGCTTGAGTGACTCGGCCAGCCGCTTCGATGCCAGCAGCGGCGAGCACCTCAGCCCGCTGGTAGGCCGTGTCCAGGAGCTGAGCCTGCTGAACGACCGCTGGCAGACCGTGTTGCAAGGCCAGGGGCAGGTGGTGGTGCTGTCGGGGGAGCCGGGCATCGGCAAGTCGCGCATGCTCAAGGAGCTGGGTGACCGGCTGGGCAATGCCGGCCTCAATGCCTTGCAGTTGCAGTGCGCCCCCCACAAGACAGACAGCGCCTTTCACCCCTTTGTCGACGCGCTGGAGCGCATGCTGCGCTTCAAGCCCGATACCCCGGCGTCGGTCAAGCTCGATCGCATCGATGCCTTGATACGGCCTGAGCTTGAGCCAGAACAGGCTCGGCGCCAGGCCGCGCTGCTGGCCGCGATGCTGTCGGTGCCCTCGGACGGCCGGCACGATCTGCCCATCACCAGTGCGCATCAGCGCGAGCAGGACATCATCGATGTGTTGCTGGACTGGCTGGAGGGCCGGGCCGCGGCCGAGCCGGCCTTGCTCTTGTTCGAGGACGCCCACTGGGCGGACCCGGCCTCGGTTGCTGCGCTCAACAAGCTGGTGGAGCGTGCACGCCATCTGCCCGTGCTGCTGGTGGTGACGCACCGCCCCGAATTCACGCCGGCATTCGATCGGCAGGCCCATGTGACCGCCCTGAAGGTGCCCGGCCTGCGCCGCGCCGAGGTGGCCACGCTGGTGTCGCGCCTCATGGGCGACAGGCCCTTGCCCCAGGCCCTGGCCGACCAGATCGAGAACCGCACCGATGGCGTGCCGCTCTTCGTGGAGGAGCTGACCAAGTCCGTGCTGGAGCAGGCCAGCCATGCCTCTGCCGTGCAGGCGGATGGTGCCTTGCCCGCGACCTTGCGAGACTCCTTGATGGCGCGCCTGGACCGCCATGCGCAGGCCAAGGAAGTGGCGCAGATTGGTGCCGTGATCGGTCGGGCGTTTTCTCGCGACCTGTTGAGCGCCTTGTACTCGCAAGACGAGCAGCAGATGGAGGAGGGGGTGCAGGCCTTGCTGCGTTCGGGCCTGGCCACGCGCCAGGAGTCCGAGCAAGGCGAGGTCTACGTGTTCAAGCACGCGCTGGTGCAAGACACCGCGTATGACTCGCTGCTCAAGGCGCGGCGCGAGGCCTTGCACAGCACCGTCCTGCAGGTGCTGGAGTCCCGCTACCCCGAGACCGTGCAGCATCAGCCCGCCCTGCTGGCCCGCCACGCCGTGGCCGCCGGGCATCCTCGCGCTGCCATTCCCTACTGGAAGAAAGCCAGCGAGCAGGCGTTGCACCGGCTGGCGCTGCACGAGGCCGCAGCCCACCTGCAGGCTGGCCTGCACACCACGCAGACTTTGCCGGTCAATGCCGAGCGCGATCAGATCGAGTTGCAGCTGCACGCCTCATTGGGCACGGTGCACATGCTGGGCAAGGGCTGGGCCGCACCGGAGGTCGAGCAGGCCTACAAGCGGGCCAATGAACTGGCCAGCGCGGCCGACAAGGTGGACGAGGCCATCTGGCCCTTGTGGGGCGTGTGCGTCTACCACCAGGTTCACGGCGAGATCCGGCAGGCGCAGGCCATCGGCCGGCGCATGGCGACCGTGGCCAGGCAGTCCAACAGCCGTCTGGCCTGGCTGGTCAACAACATGATGCAGGCGCAACTGGCGTTCTACAGCGGGCAACTGCCGCAGGTGGGGGCGCTGTGCGAGCAGGTCGAGCATGGTTTTCATGACCCGCATGACCGCAGCCTCATTGCCCTGTACTCGACCGATCTCAAACTGGTGGGCATGGTGCATGGCCTGCATGCGAGCTGGATCATGGGCCAGGTGGACGATGTGGACCAGGTCTATGGGCTCATCGAGCAACGGGCCATCGAGCTGGAGCACCCGTATTCACTGGCCTGGGCACGCACCTGGGGTGTCATGGTCTACTTGCATGCGGGTGAGCTGGACAGGCTCTTGCCGCGCCTGCAAGCGGGCTGGCACATGGCCGATGAGCATGGTTTTGCTTATGTGTCGGCCATGGCCAGGTTCGCCATGGGCTGGTGCCGCACGCAATTGGGCCAGATGGACGATGGCATCGCGCTGATGGAGCAGGGCTTGAGTGCCTTCCAGGCCACCGGGGCGGGCATCGTGCTGCCGTTTTTCCTGGCGCAGATGGCCGAGGTGCTGGGCCGCGTCGGGCGCCATGCCGAAGCGCTGGCCTGCCTGGATCAGGCCTGGGTACAGACCGAGCGCGGCGGCGAGCGCTGGCATGAGGCCGAGCTGCACCGCATCCGCGGGCACCTCTTGCAACACGCACCGCAGGCGGACCTGTTGCAGGCCAGGGCCTGTTATCAAAAGGCCATCGAGGTGGCGCAGCAGCAGCAGGCCGCAGTCTGGTTGCAGCGTGCCCAGCAGGCCTTGAGCAGCCTGCCTTGATGGCAGGCCCCTAAGCAAGCCCGACGGCCCGGCCGATCAGGCGGCCGCGAAGATCTCGGCCATATTGGCCGGGTCGAAGAACTCGGCCGGCGTCACGGTCTGGCCGAACAGCCCGTAATAGCGGTCGATCTGCTTCTGGTTGCCGGCCAGGGCCATGAACAGCTTGATGATGTCTTCGGTAGGGGGCGCCAGCTTGGCCATCTCCTGCGCGAAGCCCAGCAAGGGAACCGACACCGCATCACGACGCGCCTGGTAGGCCTCCAGCGCGGCGTCCACACCTTGTGGCGTGCTCAAGCCCTCGTGGATCAGGCCTGCGGCCAGTTCGGCGTCCCGCAAGGCATTGGTGATGCCCGCCGCCGTGATCGGGTCCATGGTGACGCCGGCATCGCCGACCAGACACCAGCCCGCGCCGGCTGCCTGACGGCAGAAGGTGCCAATGGCCCCGCTGAGCCAGTCATCGTCGCGCTGGCCGGCCTTGACGCGGGCCGCCAAGCCGGGGGTCAGGGTGTCGAGCGTCTGGAAGAAATAGTCCTGTGTTTCCTGACGGGCAGGGCGGGGTGTGTTGCCGGGCTGGATCACGCCGATCACCGAGCGGCCATCGTTGGTCTCCCAGGCGTAGATCATGCGTTCGGGGCGCGAGTAGAACTCCACGCCATCCAGCTTGACCCCGGTGAAGTAGGAGTACAGGTTGAACGAGCCGGCCTCCTTGGTCGACTCGTTGTAGGCCTGGGCACCAACCGCGCGGGCCAGACGTGAGTGCGTGCCATCGGCGCCTGCCACCACCTTGGCGTGGGCGGTGAAGACGCTGCCATCCTGCAGCCGCCCTCGGATGCCGGTCACGCGCTCGCCTTCCCGGATCACGTCCTCGAAGGTCACGCCCTGGCGCAACTCGGCGCCGGCCGCCAGCGCGGCGTCCAGCAGCACCTTGTCCAGCGCCATCCGGCGCGGCGCCAGAGCCGCTCCGGCTTGCGTGCCGGGGGGCTGGCCACGCAGCACCAACTCGCCCATGTCGAGCGAAAAACCGGTCAGCAAGGGGCAGTTGGTGGCCACGACGGCGTCCAGCACGCCCCACTTTTGCAGCAGGTCGACCCCTGCATGCCAGATCAGGTGGGTGGACAGGCGGACATCACTGGGCAATTGCGCCTGATCCACGATCAGGACCTTGTGGCCCTGGCGGGCCAGCAACATGGCGGTGGCGGCACCCGCGCAGCGGCCGCCTACGACGATGACGTCATACATGTTTTTTAGCTTTCAGCTTTTTTTAGTGTTTGTCAAAGGTCGATTTTGGGCAATTGCACGGCATGCGGTGCCTTTGTGTCAAGCGGTGGGGTCTTCTTTTTGACGACATGCGTGGGTCGATGGCCAGGATCGGGGGTTTTCGGCAACTTTGCACAGGCCGGCGCCTGAACGGCGTCAAGTTCCCTGCTTTTCCACCGATCACCGTCCCATGGAGGGTTTATGAACACCATCTCATCCATTGCGTTATCGGGTGTGCATGCGGCTTCAACCCGCATGGATGTGGCCGCCCACAACATCGCCAACGCGCAGACGCCGGGCTTTCAGCGCCAGGTCGTGCACCAGCAAAGCCAGGAGACGGCCGGGGTCATGACCACGGTTGGCAAGACCGACGAAGTCGGCCCCGACCTGGCTGCCGATCTGGTGGCGCAGATGGAGGCCAGCTACAACTACAAGGCCAATCTGCGCACCATCCAGACCCAGGAGCAGATGGTCGGCAGCCTGCTGGACATCAAGGCCTGAGCTTCACCAGCTGAAGACCTGGGTGGCGGCATCGCCCGCAAGTCGGTCCAGAATCGCGTCTGGACTGATTTGTGACCTTTGCCGTGCCCCCTCGCCGACTCATTGCCCACCTCGACATGGACGCCTTCTACGCGTCCGTCGAGTTGTTGCGCTATCCGTCATTGAAAGGGCAGCCCGTGGTCATCGGGGGCGGGCGGCGCCATCAACCCGAGGTGCAGGCCGATGGCAGCTGGCAGTTTGCCCGCCTGCGTGACTACGCCGGCCGAGGCGTGATCACCACCGCCACCTACCCGGCGCGCGCCCTGGGCGTGCATTCCGGCATGGGCCTGATGAAGGCCGCCGCGCTGGCGCCCGACGCCGTGCTGCTGCCCGTGGATTTCGACCAGTACCGGGCTTATTCGCGGCGCTTCAAGGCGGCAGTGGCCCAGGTGGCGCCGGTCATCGAGGACCGCGGCATCGACGAAATCTACATCGACCTCAGCGAGGTGCCCGGCGCGCAGGATGCCTGCGGCGACGATGCACTGGGCGGTGTGCGTGAACTGGGGCGCCAACTCAAGCAGGCGGTGTTCGAGGCCACAGGCCTGAGCTGCTCGGTGGGTGTGACCCCCAACAAGCTCTTGTCCAAGCTGTGCTCCGATCTGGAAAAGCCCGACGGGCTCACCGTGCTGACCATGGCCGACATCCCCGCGCGCATCTGGCCCTTGCCGGCCAGCCGCATCAACGGCATCGGCCCCAAGGCCAGTGCACGGTTGGCATCGCATGGCATCGACACCATCGGGCAGTTGGCGGCCACCGACCCGAACTGGTTGATGCAGGAGTTCGGCAGCCACTATGGCGCCTGGTTGCATCAGGCGGCTCACGGCCTGGACGAGCGCCCCGTGGTGACCTGGCGCGAGCCCAAGTCGCTCAGCCGCGAGACCACCTTCGAGCGCGACCTGCACCCGCGTGATGACCGCGATGCCCTGAGCCCCATCTTCACGCGCCTGTGCGAGCAGGTGGCACAGGATCTGGCGCGCAAGGACTATGTGGGCCGCACGGTGGGCGTCAAGCTGCGCTATGACGACTTCAAGATTGTGACTCGCAGCCTGACCATGCCGGCGCCCACGCGCGATGCGGGCACCATCCGCCAGTGGGCCGGACGTTGCCTGAAGACGGTCCCCCTGGACCGGCGCTTGCGCTTGCTGGGCGTGAAGATGGAGTCCCTGAGCAAGGGTGGCGAGGTCGCTGCCGTGCAGGAGCCCGCCGCACCTTATTCCTTGCCCCTGTTCGAGGAGCTGTGAGCCCCATGTCGTCCGAGTCTTTGCCCTGCATGGCCCAGCTTCAACCTTCCGGCCTGAGCTTCACGGTGCAGCCCGGCCAGTCTGTGCTGGAGGCGGCGCTGGCGGCGGGCATCCACATGGCCCGCTCCTGCCGCAATGGCACCTGCCGTGCCTGCCTGTGCCAGCTCGCATCGGGGCAGGTGCGTTACCGCGTCGAGTGGCCCGGGCTCAGCCCGGATGAAAAGGACGAAGGCTGGATCCTGCCGTGTGTGGCCTTGCCGCAGGGCGATGTGGTGCTGGTGGCGCCTTCAGCTCGAAGGCTCGGCGGCGACGGGGGCGCCTGACCCGCCAACGTTGCCGCGGTGGGCCTCGTCCAGGTCCAGCAACTTGTCTTCGATGAAGTCCTTTTCCAGCAAGGTGCGCCTCATCGTGCTCTTGAGCTCTTCCAGCTGGCTGAACAGCGTGGCGCGCTCCTGCGTGATGGCCTTCATCTGCTCGCGCAGGTCTTCCAGGTCCTTGGCGGCTGCGTTGCGTGCCTGCTCGACTTCGTTGTTGAGCTTGTCCACTTCCTGCGTGAGCGTGTTGGCCGTGGCTTCGGCCTTCTGCGCGCGCTCCTTGGCGCGGTTGAGCAACTGTTGCTGTTGGTCCATGTTCTGGCGCAGCGCCTCGGCCGATTGCGTGGAGGCCTCGGCCAGCCGGTTGGCCCGGCGCAGCTCATTGATGACGATGTTGGCTTCGTCCAGCCGGATCTTGACCTGCTCCAGCTCGGTGGACAGGTGGCTGCGCTGCAGCAGGGTCTGGTCCAGCTTGCCCTGGTGCTCCTGACGCCAGGCCGGGTAGCCCTCGGGCTGGATGGCCTGGATGGACTCCAGCAGCTTGCGCATCTCGGCCACGATCTGCTCGTGCTCCTCGATGCCTTCTCTGGTCAGCGAGTCCGTCAGGGCGGCGATTTTTTCCAGGCTCTCGTGCGAGAGGTCGATTGGCCGATTGGCCGACTGGTTGACGGACTTGTTGGCATCAATGAGCCGGTCGCTGAGCCGGTCCACCGCTTGCAGCATGTCGCGCAGGCGTTTGGCCGCGTCGATCAGGTCGCCGCTGCCTTTGCGCATCATGTCGTGCGTGGCCTCGGTCTGGCTCAGGATGCGAAACAGCATGAAGGCCAGCAGGATGATGGCCGCCGCATTGCCGATGAAGACAAAGAGGACGGCGACGCTTTCAAGCTGCATGGGCTGGCCTCTTGTGTGTCAGACGGCCAGGAAGCTGAAGCGGCCGTCGCCATAGCCTGGCACCGAGATGCGGAAGTCCGCCCGGCCGCCGTTCTTGACCAGCAGCTCGTTGAGCTTTTGAAAGCTCTGCGGCACGATGCTGGTGCGCGACAGGGGGATGGGCTCTTTCTCCGCCTCGATCCGCAACAGCGCGCCCGCGCTTTGCATGAACTGGCTGGCGTGCTTGACCATGCTCTCCGTGGCCTGCCCTTGCTGCATGGCCTGGCGCACGGCAGCAGGGGGCTGGCGCGAGCTGCCACCACCCAGGATGCACACGGCGTTCGTGTCCAGCACGGCAATGGCGGTGACGGGCTTGCTGCGCCCGCCATACAGGCCGATGAGGTTCTGCGATGTCAGTGCGTGGGCGACCAGTGGCTCTTCTTCAAGCAGGCGAAACGGGATGCCGTTCATCACGGATTGAATCAGGTCCTTGCATTGCTGCGTGATCACCAGGCTGGCAGCGGCGGCGGCCTCTTCAGGCGTCTGCGCCGGGGCAGGGGCCTGGCCGTCGACGGGCACCACATGGCGCACATGCGCGATCAGGTCGGTGTCCTTGAAGGGCTTGTTGATCACGAACACGGCGCCGTTGCGGCGGGCTTCTTCCAGCATGGTGGGGCTGGTCTCGGTGGTCACCAGGCCCACCTTGAGGTGGCCTTGACCCAACTGGCGCAGGGCCTGAAGCAGCTCCAGGCCGGACATCTTGGGCATGTGCCAGTCGGTGATCACCAGGTCGGGCTTGAAGTCCGCCAGCGCGTCCATGGCGGCTTCGCCATTGATGGCCACGCGGATGTCCAGGGCAGGGTAGCCACAGGCTTCCACCACCCGTCGGATGATGGCCTGGATCGCGCGGCTGTCATCCACGATCAGAAAGCGGAAGACCTTGGGTGTCGTCTCGGTTGCGACATTCATGTCAGGACTCCAGAATACGTTGGTCAATCGCGTCAAACACCGTGATCACGATGCGCCGTCCGGCATCGCTCTCACTCGAAAAGGTCACGCTCACATGCGCGTGCCGATGCAGTTCTGCAAACCGCTCCAGGGGCAAGGCCTGCGGCAGGCCGATCTCGACGGTGTGGGCGGCATCGTCGCTCTTGACCAGGCAGCCGCCCAGCACATTGCAGGCCTCCATGCAGGCGTCGCGCACATCGTCTGCGCTGATCTCGTTTTGCGGCAGGCCAAACATGAAGCAGGCCACATCGGTGGCCTCCTGGTCGTCGATCAGCAGTCCCACGGCCATCAGCCGCTGGGGGCGGCCATCATGCAGGTGCACTGGCAGCACGATGGCGTGCTCGCGCTCGCCGGGGCGGGTGTGCTGCGAGGCACCTTCCTCGAACAGGCGGTCCTCGCCACTGAGAAAGGCCCATGCAGGTGCCAGCTTGCTGGCCATGGTGTCCTTGGGGATCAGGTACATGGGTTTGATCGGCTGTGATGCCCCTAACGGTATCGGCAGTGTTTCAAACAAATTGACGCGTGTTTCACCTCAGGCGTTCAAACCGCGTCATATGCACGCCATTGACCTCGACCTGGCCACAGAACATGTCCCAGGGGCGCACCCACACGGTGCCATCGCCGACCTGCGGGCGGTACAACACCAGGGCTTCCAGTGTCTCGCTGTGGCGCACCACACCGAGCACGTCATAGAGCGGGCCTTTGTAGTGTCGATAAGTGCCCATCTCGATGGTGGGCAAAGGGGGGAGGGGGCGTGAATTTTCCATGGGCGCATTGTCTTTCAGGCTGTTTTCTCTTTACAAACCCTTTGCAAAGGCCCGGTCAACAGCGCTGAAAGAGGCCGCGTTGTAGATGTCAAGGCGCTGCGAAACGTCGATCAACACGACACAAATCGACAGGCATCGCAGGCCGAACTTCACAACGAGACCCTCGCTGAAAGGACATTTCCATGAAGACCAAACTGATCGCAACCGCCCTGGTGACTGCCTTTGCCCTGCCCGTGTTCGCCCAGACCGGCGCCCCGGCTGCCGTCGCTGCACCCGTGGCCAGTGCTGCCCAACAGGTCAAGAAGGACACCAAGGAGATCCGCCAGGAAACCAAGGACATCCGCGCCGACAAGGTTGATCTGGCCAAGGACCGCAAGGAACTGGCTGTGGACCGCAAGGAGCGCGCCATCGACCAGCGCCGTGAAGACGCGGCCGTCAAGCGTGGCGACATGGCCGCCGCCCAGAAGCAGGAAGCCAAGCGCGAAGCCGAGCAAAAGGAAGTGAAGGCCGACAAGCGCGACATCGCCCACGACAAGACCGATCTGCACCATGACCGCATGGAGCGCCGTCACGAGCGCCGCGAGCGCCATGAGCACCGTCACGAGGCAGCCGAACAGAAGTAATCCAACCGTGTGTGCAGACCGGGGCCTTTCTGGTTGGGCCCCCGGTCAGGCAAGGCCGACGACAACTCATCCAAAAAGGGTCGGCCCCTGCCGGCGCCGCAACGGTGCCTGAAGCCGCGATAATCATGGGATGACCGTGATTGCCCAACCGACTCCCTCCAGTGCCCGTGCACAGCTGCCTCGCCTGAGCTGCGTCATTCCCTGTTACAACGAAGCGGCCAACCTGCGTCTGCTCCTGCCCATCCTGGCCGAGCAATTGCGTGGGTGCACCTCCGAGTGGGAGGTGATCCTGGTCAATGACGGCAGCCGCGATGACACCTCGGCCGTGTTCGACGAATGGACGCATCAGCCCGGCTTCAGGGCCATCGAGTTTTCGCGCAATTTCGGCAAGGAAGCCGCCCTGACGGCAGGCCTGCAGGCCGCCAATGGCGATGTCGTGGTCCTGATGGATTCGGACATGCAGCACCCGCCGCGCTTCATCCCCGAGATGATCAAGCAATGGCAATCCGGCTCGGATGTGGTCTACGCCCTGCGTGAAAACCGTGATGACGAAAGCCTGTTCAAGCAGGTCGGTACACGGGCCTTTTACCGGCTGATCAATGCCAAGTCGCGCTTCCAGGTGCCGCCGGACGCGGGTGATTTCCGTTTGATGGACCGCGCCGTGGTTGAGGCGCTGATGGCCTTGCCCGAGCGCAACCGCTTCATGAAGGGCCTGTACGCCTGGGTGGGCTTCAAGTCCGTGGCCATCCCCTATGAGCCCGCCGAGCGCGCCATGGGCAAGACCCACTACAACGCGCTCAAGCTGATTGCGTTCTCGATTGACGGCTTGACGGCGTTCACGACCTGGCCACTGCGTGTGGCCAGCATCGCGGGCATGGTGATGGCCTTGATGGCCTTCATCTATGGCGCCGTGGTGATCGTGGACTTCCTGATTTACGGCAACCATGTCTCGGGCTGGACGACCATCATCGTGTTGCTGTCCTTCTTCGTGGGCATCCAGTTGATCGGCCTGGGCATCCTGGGTGAATACATCGCCCGCATCTTCGAGGAAGTCAAGAACCGCCCGCTGTACGTGGTGCGCCGCTCCTTGGGGCGTGGGCTGGACGTGTCCGTGCCTGGCCACACGGGCGATTGACGGCGTGAGTGCGTCGACTCCAGCCATGAATGCGGCGGGCGCGCAGCGGCAACTGGCCGTTTGTGTGGACGACTTCGGGCTGCACGATGGTGTGAACCAGGCTGTGTTCGACTTGCTGGCGCTGCGCCGCATTTCGGCGGTCAGTTGCCTGGTGGATGGGCCCAGTTGGGTTGCCGGTGCCACCGCGCTGCGCGAGGCGGTTGGCCAGCCCGATGCCCCCGTGGCCGACGTCGGCCTGCACCTGAACTTCACCGAAACACTGGACGTGGCCGCGCAATCGGCCTGCCCGAGCCAGCCCTTGGGCGCGCTGATCCAGGCCTGCTACCTGCGCCGTCTCGATGTGGCCGTGCTGGCCCGGGAAATCGAGCGCCAGTGGGACCGTTTCGAGGCCTGCTGGGGCCGCGCCCCCGACTTCATCGACGGGCACCAGCACGCACACCAGTTGCCCCAGATCCGTGATGCCTTGCTGCAGGTGCTGCGCAGGCGTTGTCCATCGGGCTCGGCCGGCCCCCGGCCCTGGGTGCGGCAATGCCGCTCGCCGGGCTGGCGCGCCGTGCTGGCGGGCATCAGCGTGTCCGACACGGTCAAGGCCGCCATCATCGGCACGCTGGGCGCCACCGTGCTGGGCCGTGCCGTGGGCCGACTCGGCCTGCGCCACAGCGAGCGCCTGCTGGGTGTCTACCCGTTTGATGCCGATGCGGCGGCCTACCTGCGCCGCTGGCAAGCCTGGCTCAGCCTGGTCCGTCCGCAGGGTGACTTGTTGATGTGCCACCCTTCCGTGCCGATGCAAAAATCGCCACCCTGGCCGGATGTCATTGCGCCATCCCGTTATATGGAGCACGCGGTGTTGACGGGCGAGGCCTTTGGCGCCTTGCTCAAGGCGGGCGGTGTGCGCATCGTGCGCCTGGGCGAGCCCGGCCGCCTTTGAAAGGCCTTCGTTACACTGTGCCCCTTTTGACGTGACGGCCCTGGGGGCGGTCGCCCTGTTCTTTCCACAAGGATGGTCCCTGTTGTGACGCAAGCTTCCAAGACAAACTGGCCGATCTGGGGCGTGGGCCTGGCACTGCTGGCCTGGCTGGTGTGCACGGCCTGGTGGCGTCCGCTGGCTGTGCCCGATGAAGGCCGATACGCTGGCGTGGCCTGGGAAATGATCCGCAGCGGCGACTGGCTGACGCCCACGCTCAATGGCTTGCCCTTTTTCCACAAGCCGCCCCTCTTTTATTGGCTCACGGCCTTGTCGCTCAAGGCCTTCGGCCTGACCTTGTGGGCCGCGCGGCTGGCATCGGTCTTGGGCGCCTGGCTGGGTGCCATGGGCCTGTACCTGCTGGTGCGCCGTTGGGCGGGGCCCAGGCTGGCGGGCTGGTCTGCGCTGGTGCTGGTCACACAACCCTTCTACTTCGGTGGTGCGCAGTACGCCAACCTGGACATGCTGGTGGCCGGCTGCATCTCGGCCACGGTGGCCCTGGGCGCGCATGCGGTGCTGGCGCGCGAAGCCGGCCAGGCCCATCGCCTGGCGCTGTGGGGCACTTATGGCCTGGCGGCCCTGGGGCTGCTGGCCAAGGGCCTGATCGGGCTGGTGCTGCCCGGTGCCGTGCTCGTGCTGTGGCTGTTGTTGACCGGGCGTTGGCGCGCCATCCTTGCCATGTTGTCCCTGCCGGGCCTGCTGGTGTTCGGCCTGGTGGCCGCGCCCTGGTTCGTGGCCATGCAGCGCCTGTACCCGGACTTCTTCCACTACTTCTTCGTGTACCAGCACTTCCAACGCTTCACGCAGACTGGCTTCAACAACATGCACGCCTGGTGGTACTACCTGCCGATGATGGTGGGCCTGACCTTGCCCTGGGTGCCAGCCTGGCTGTTGGCCAAGTGGTGGCCGCAGCGCAAGGCGTCCGCCTTGCATGCCGGTGAGGCCACCGAGCCAGTCAGCCTGCGCGCGTCCCTGCGTTACCTGGCCTGGATCTGGATGGCGGTGATCCTGGTCTTTTTCTCCATCCCCGCGTCCAAGCTGCCTGGCTACATCCTGCCGGCCTTGCCGCCCCTGGCCTATCTGGTGGCTGATGCGCTGGCGGGCCGCTGGCCGGCGTTGGCCTCGTTGGTGCCCAAGTTGTTTGGCGGTGTGGCGGCAGTCCTGTGCGTGGCGCTCATCGGGGTCGCCGTCCAGTACGACAAGCAGTCCTCCAGGTCGGTGCTGCCCGTGCTGCAGCCGCTGCTCAAGCAGGGTGTGCCCCTGGTCTACGTCAACGAGTTTGTCTACGACCTGCCTTTCTATTTGGCGCAACCGGGCCCCATCCCCGTCATCAGCAACTGGGATGACCCGGATCTGCCCCATCACGACAACGACCGCAAGGAGTTGTTCGACGCGGGTGAGTTCAACCCCAAGCTGGCGCCTCATGTGCTGATTCCCAAGGCGCAATGGCCGTTGTGGCTGTGCACCCATCCGCGTCTGGCCGTGATGGCGCCGCATGATGTCGTCAAGTCCTACCCTGAACTGGCCTGGCAACCGCCGGTCATGAAGCTCAAGCTGTGGTCGCTGTGGGTGCTCGACCGGGATGACCTGCTGGTCAAGGGTCTGCGTTGCCACTGAACGCCAAGGGCGTCACGAGCGCGGCAGGCGCGTGAGGCAAAGGGGCTGGACAAACCTGATCCGGTCGGGTTAGCATGTAACGCATGAACACACACCAACGCCTCATTTCGCTGACCACCTCGTGGTGGCGCTGCCCTCATCAGGCGGCGTGACGTTGAGCTTTTGTTGAAACGGATGCCGCCCCTCAGGCGGCATTTTTGTTGGTGCAGGCAATGGCACCGTCTCCTGAGGGGTAGCAAACCCCAGCCAGACCAGGAGAGCACCATGACTTCTTTCATCACCCCTTGCGACAGCCTCGCTGACGTGCGTTCGGCCATCGACCAGATCGACGCCATGCTGGTTGACCTGCTGGCCGAGCGCGGTCGCTACGTGCGCGAAGCCGCCCGCTTCAAGCGCAACCAGGCCGAGGTCGCTGCCCCGGACCGCGTCAAACAGGTCATCGACAAGGCCCTGGCGCATGCGCTGGAGACCGGTGCCGAGCCCGAAGTGGTGGAGGCCGTCTACCGCAGCATGGTGGCCGCCTTCATCCAGATCGAGTCGCGCCAGCATCAGGCGCTGCACACAGGCCCGGTCGCTGACACAGGCACAATGTCGGGCTGCATTTGTGCCTGATCCCGCCTGATATCGCTTGATACCGGGCGGGCGCCTTCCGAGCCCCTCCTGCCTTTGCCATGCTCTGGACCCCATTGAACCGTTTGCTGGATCAGCTTCGTCCTCGCCGCCAATCCGTGGTGCTCCTGGCCGACGCCGTGCTCATCGCCGTGGCCTGGCATGCCACCTACCTGTTCCGCATGGGGGTGGAGCGCTGGTTGCATGAGCGGCCTGTTTATGACTGGGCCGTGTTGTTGGGCGTGATCCTGGTCTACAGCACCGTGTCCTGGGCCTTGGGCGTGCCGCGTGCCACCTGGCGCTACACCAGCTTCCACGAGATCACCCGCTTGAGCTGGGTGTGCGTCGGGGCCGGGCTGGCCAGTGCGGTGGTGGTGTTGATGGCCCACCTGGTCGAGGTGCCGCGCGCCGTGCTGGCCCTGCACCCGGTATTCAGCCTGATCGTGCTGTCGCTGGCGCGCATGACGGTGCGCATGCTCAGCGAGTCCTCGCGGGCCCGCCGTGCGGGGCGCCAGTCCACAGGGCAGCGCGCGCTCGTGCTGGGCGCTGGCGCCGCGGCCAAGCTGTTGATTGCCGGCATCCAGCACCGTGGCTGGACAGTGGTTGGCCTGCTGGACGACGACGTGCGCAAGCAGGGCTCCAGCATCGCGGGCATCACCGTCTGGGGTGGGCTGGAGCTGCTGGCCGACGGCAGCGTGCTCGATGACGTCACCCACCTGATCCTGGCCATGCCCTCGGCATCCAACGCGCAGCGCAAACGCGCGCTGGACCTGGCCGCCTCCACCGGCTTGCCCGTGGTGACCGTGCCCTCGGCGGACGAGTTGCGCGAAGGCCGCTCCCGCATTGACCGCGTGCGCGACATCGAGCCTGAAGATGTGCTGGGGCGCGAGCCTGTCAAGCTCGATGAGTCGGCTGTGTCGAAGCTGATCAGCGGCCAGACCGTGCTGATCACCGGCGCGGGCGGCTCGATCGGTTCGGAGCTGTGCCGCCAGATCGCGCGCTTTGGCCCCAGCCGCCTGGTGCTGTTCGAGCTGAGCGAATTTGCGCTCTACCAGATCGAGCAGGACCTGGGTGAACGCTTCCCGCATCTGCCCCTGGTGCGCCTGGTGGGTGATGTGAAGGACCTGGGTGCATTGCGCCGCGCCATGCAGGCCCACCAGCCCGACCTGGTCTTCCATGCTGCCGCCTACAAGCACGTGCCCCTGATGGAAGACGACAACGCCTGGATGGCCTTGCGCAACAACACACTGGGCACTTACAACGTGGCCCAGGCCGCAGCCGAGCACGGCATCAAGCGCTTCGTGCTGATCTCGACCGACAAGGCCGTGAACCCCACCAATGTGATGGGCGCCACCAAGCGCGCCGCCGAGATGGTGGTGTCGCACTGGGCGGCCCAGGGCACGGGCACGCGCTTCATGGCCGTGCGCTTTGGCAATGTGCTGGGCTCTAGCGGCAGCGTGATCCCCAAGTTCAAGGAGCAGATCGCCAAGGGTGGGCCGGTCACCGTCACCCACCCCGAGATCACCCGCTACTTCATGACCATCCCGGAGGCGGCCCAGCTGGTGCTGCAGGCCGCGGCCCTGGCAGAAACCGGCCAGGTCTTCGTGATGGACATGGGCAAGTCCGTGAAGATCGCCGATCTGGCACGCGAGCTGATCCGCCTGAGCGGCCAGACCGAAGCCGAGATCCCCATCGTGTTCAGCGGCCTGCGCCCCGGCGAGAAGCTGTACGAAGAACTGCTGGCCGATGCCGACACCACGCTGCCCACACCGCACCCGCGTCTGCGTCTGGCGCAGTTGCGCGGTGAATTGCCTGCGGACTGGCTGGCGCGCCTGATGGCCCTCGCCGCAGACGAAGCGGCCAGCACGCCGGCCGTCTTGCGCGCCCGCCTGCACGAGCTGGTACCCGAGTACGCCCCACGCTGACTCAGTGGCCGCCAGAGGCGCTCGGGGGTGGGCCTTAATTGGGTAGCAGATCGTCCACCTGGCGCAGCAGCTCTGACAGCTGCACAGGCTTGGTCAGGTAGCAGGCCGCGCCGGCGTTCAAGGCCGCATCGATCTGCTCGGGCATGGCGTCTGCCGAGATCATGATCACCGGGATGTCCACCGTGTCCGGATTGGCCTTGATCAGCTTGAGCAACTCCTGCCCCGATGCATCGGGCAGGTGCACGTCCAGCAGGATCAGATCAGGCTTGCTGCCGCGCAGGCGGTTGTGCAGCACGGCCAGGCCTTCTTCGGTGGTCGGGGCCACGGTCACCGTGATCCAGGGGCGCGCACTCAGCGCCGCACGGATCACTTCGCTGTTGGCCTGGTTGTCTTCCACATACAGCACATGGCGGGCCGTGGGCTCCCCATCGGTTTTGGGTGCCTGAACCCGCTTGTGGCTGACGCTGGCGGCTTTGGGCGGCATGCTCACCCCGGGCAAGGACAGCGTGAACGTCGACCCCTTGCCTTCTTCGCTCTGCACATCCAGTTGCCCGCCCATCAACAGCGCCAGATGCCGGCTGATGACCAGGCCAATGCCGGTGCCGCCCGTGCCACCTTGTTCCCGGCCCAGCCGGTTGAAAGGCTGGAAGAGCTGTGACATCTGCTGCGCGTTCATGCCCAGGCCGGTGTCGTGCACGGTGATCTGCATGACCTGACCTTTGTCGGTCGCCGCACCCGTCACACCCTCTTGCACCGAAACCGACACCTTGCCGCCCCGCTGGTTGAACTTGATGCCATTGCTCAGCAGGTGCGAGAGGATCTGGCGCAGGCGCGACGCATCGGCCATCACACCCCATTCCGAAGGGATGTCCTGCGGCATGCCCAGGGTCACGCCATGCCGGTCGGCTTCCTCTTGAAGCAGCTTGCCGGCAATGCCCAGCTCGTCCTTGAGGCGCAAAGGCACGGCCTGCAACTGCAAGGTGCCCATGTCGATGCGCGAGATGTCCAGCACGTCGTCGATCATGTCCAGCAGGTGCCAGCCCGCTTGCTGGATCTGCTCGACGCGTTCGCGCTGTGTGGGGGGCAAAGGCTCGCGCTGGTCCAGCGACATCACCTGCGCGAAGCCCAGCACCGCATTGAGCGGCGTGCGCAGTTCATGGCTCATGCGCGAGAGGAAGTCGCTCTTGGCCTGGTTGGCCGCTTCGGCCGCACTGCGTTGCTGGCGGGCTTCTTCCATGGCGTCCTCGATGCGGCGCGCGTGGCCGGTCATGACGAGCAGCAGGGCGCCCAGCGCCGCAGCCAGTGCCACGCCCCCCACGGCCAGCAGCCATGAGGTGGCACCCAGGCCGACAATCGGTGCCGCCTTGGCGCTCCACACCGCCAGCTGCCATTGCCGGTCACCCAGATCGATGGGGATGTCGATACGGTGCCGATGGGCTTGCTGCCATTGCGCGCTTCTGCACGCGGCCGTGCCGCCCAGCACCGGGCTTTGGGGGGCGCCGACATCGATCAGGCAGGCCTCCAGGTAAACCGCGCGGCCCTGCAGCATGGCGGACATGGCGTCGTCCATGCGCAAGGCCAGGAACACGGCACCCTGGCTGGCTTGCACACGGGTCTGTGGCGTGAAGGGCTCGCCCTTGAAGACAGGGTGGTACACGACCACGCCGGTCTGCTGGCCGGTTTCCTGCATCAGGCGCAAGCCGCGCGTGGCGATCACACGGTCTTCTCGGCGGGCCTGCTCATAGGCATCGCGCGTGGCCGGTGCAGACAGCACGTTGTAGCCCAGGGCCATCTCGTTGCCCGCGCGTGGTTCGACGTAACGCACCACGGCCAGCTCCTCCCCGGACGAGGGCGGCTGGTGGTTGACATTGAAAACCTTGTAATCGGGCAGCCCCTCTTGCCTTTGTTGGGCCTCAAAGGCCGCGATGTCCGAGGCCTGCAGGCGCTGGTCCCAGCCGATGGCCTGAATGCCCTTGAGCGAGCTCAGCCAGTAGCGTGAGGCCTTGGTGAACTCGTCGCGGGTCACGGTTTCGGAGGCCTCGAACACGCCGGCCAGCGCGGCCAGGGCATCACGGTAGCCGTTGAACTTGTGCTGGACGGTGTCAGCGGTGGCGCTGGCGTCCCGCTGGAAGGCGGCGTTCTCGCGCTCCACGCCCCAGATCTGGACCTGCCGCACACCCAGCCCCAGCAGCACGGTCGCCACCAGCAAGGGGATGCCGACCAGTTGACGGCGCGCACGCCACAGTTCGGCCGGTTGCCCCAGCAGGGTCAGCATCATGGGGGTGCCGACCAGCACGCCCAGGGTGTCACCCGTCCACCAGCTGAGGAAGGCTTGCGGCAAGGCTTCCATGGGGGTGAGGCCCAATGCGCCACGCGCGCCCACCGAAATCGTGGCACTGACCAGGCAGGCCAATGGCCCGGCGATCATCAGAAAACGCCCGATCTGGGCGGGGCGCTCGAGGGTCAGGGGGCGCCGGTCGGGTGCCAAGGTCAGGCGCCAGGCCACCCAGGCCTGCAGACTGGCGCCAATGCCGCCCATCAAGGCCACGCCCGCGAGGGTGGCCCCGCTGCCCGTCAAAGGCCAGGTGGTCACCAGGATCACGGCGACCGCACCCAGCGCGATGGGCAGCAGCATCGCCGGCCCCCAGCCCATCACGAAAGCCAGAGCCAGGCCAGCCGGCAGGTACAGCGGCGACACGTGTTCGTTGGGCGCAGACAGCGACACCGCCAACAAGCCCGCGACGGTGTAGCTCAACCAGGTGATGAGGCCCCTGATTGACAGCGAGGTCAGGGGGGAGCGCAGGCTCATGAGGACGATCCTTACGGCGAGGGTCGGTTATTTTTTCCCGCACCTTAGCATCTGCGCGTCACCAGGTGGCGTGGGTATTTGTGGTGGCCCCTGCATGCAGGTGGCGATCCCCCCTAGACTTTGGCTCCCGCAGTACCCAATCGTTGCACCCAGACCACCCAGGAGAAAAGCACATGGTCCGTACGCCCCGCTGGTTCGCCCCGCTCGCATTGAGTCTCATGGCCTTGGGCTCCTTGCCCGCCGCACGCGCTGAAGCGCCGCAAGTCCTCACCCAGGTGCCCGGCTACTACCGCCAGATGATTGGCGCGTTTGAAGTCACCGCCCTGTATGACGGCCAGATCAACCTCGACGGCAAGCTGCTCAAGAACACCACCCCCGAGCAGACCCAGAAGCTGCTGGCCCGGATGTTCCGCACCAACCCGACGCCCACCGCCGTGATCGCCTTCCTGGTGAACACCGGCAACAAGCTGGTCCTGGTCGACACCGGTGCAGCCAAGGTGTTCGGCCCCACGCTGGGCCAGGTCCTGAGCAACCTGAAGGCAGCCGGTTATGACCCCGCACAGGTCGACACTGTCTTGCTGACCCACCTGCACGGCGACCACGTGGGCGGCCTGCTGACACCCGAAGGCCAGCCCGCCTTCCCGAATGCCCAGGTTTATGCCGCCAAGGCCGATGCCGATTTCTGGTTGAGCCCGGCCAGCCTGGCCAAGGCGCCCGATGACAAGAAGATGTTCTTCAAGGCCCCCCAGGACGCCACCGCGCCCTATGTCAAGGCCGGGCACTTCAAGACTTTCGAGGGCACCGACGAGATCCAGCCCGGCATCAAGCCCGTGGACGAGCATGGCCATACGCCGGGTCACACTGGTTACCTGTTTGAATCCAAGGGTCAGAAGCTGCTGATCTGGGGCGACCTGGTGCACAACGCCGCGGTGCAGTTTCCGCAGCCCAAGGTCACCATCGAGTTCGACAACGACCAGGCCAAGGCTCTGGCCACCCGCATGAAAGTCTTTGGCTGGACGGCCAAGGACGCCCTGCTGGTAGCGGGTGCCCACCTGCCGTTCCCTGGCATCGGCCATGTGCGCGCCGAGGGCAAGAACAGCTACACCTGGGTGCCCATCGACTTCGCGCCCGTGGCGCCTGCGCCGGCTCCCTGAGCCTGGATTGCCGCCGGATTTCTCCCTGCCTTGTCTGCCTGGTCGTCAGGTTTGTGCGACAGGGCGGGGACAAATGCCCATTTCGACACCGGAAATTGGCGTCAATCCGGTCAACAGCGCCAGAACTGCACCCTTATTCCCTGCGAGGAGGGGCTGTGCGGTCCTATACTGATCAGTCATCAAGCAGGTTGAGTTTAGAAACCTGCGTCGCTGTGGTTCGAAAAGGCAAATACACGCCATGACTTCCAAATTGAAGATCGCAGGCTGGGTCGCGCTGGGTGCGCTGGCCGGCGGCTTGACCACCATGCAATTCGGTGCCACGGCCCGTAATTCGGTGACGCCTTTGCCGCTCGAAGAAATGCAGCAACTGGCGGCGGTATTCGGGATGATCAAAACCGATTACGTCGAACCCGTTGATGAAAAGAAACTCATCGGTGACGCCATTGGCGGCATGGTTTCCGGGCTGGACCCGCACTCGGTTTATTTCGACAAGACCACCTTCAAGGAATTCCGTGAAGGCACCACCGGCAAGTTTGTGGGGGTGGGCATCGAAATCGGCATGGAAGACGGCCTGGTCAAGGTGGTCTCGCCCATCGAAGGCTCCCCAGCCTTCCGCGCCGGCCTCAAGACGGGCGACCTGATCACCAAGATCGACGACACCTACGTCAAGGGCCTGACCATGGACCAGGCCGTCAAGCGCATGCGCGGCGAGCCCAATACCAAGGTCGTGCTCAACATTTTCCGCAAGTCCGAGAACCGCAGCTTCCCGGTCACGATCACCCGCGAGGAGATCCGTGTCCAGAGCGTGCGCGCCAAGATGATCGAGCCGGGCTACGGCTGGGTGCGCATCACCCAGTTCCAGGACCGCACGGTGGAAGACTTCGTGGCCAAGGTCGAGAAGCTCTACAAGGACGACCCCAAGCTCAAGGGCCTGGTGCTGGACCTGCGTAACGACCCGGGCGGCCTGCTGGAGGGCGCGATCGCCGTGTCCGCCGCTTTCCTGCCCAAGGACGTGCCGGTGGTGTCCACCAACGGCCAGTTGCCAGAGTCCAAGGCCGTGTTCAAGGCCCGCTCTGAAGACTACTCGCGCCGCTTTGGCTCGGACCCGCTTGCCAAGCTGCCCGCCGCGCTCAAGACCGTGCCCCTGGTGGTGCTGGTGAACGAAGGCTCGGCATCCGCCAGCGAAATCGTCTCGGGCGCTTTGCAGGACCACAAGCGCGCCGTCATCATGGGTGGCCAGACCTTCGGCAAGGGCTCGGTGCAGACCGTGCGCCAGCTGACGGCCGACACCGCCTTGAAGATCACCACCGCCCGCTACTACACGCCAAGCGGTCGCTCCATCCAGGCCAAGGGCATCGTGCCTGACGTGATGGTGGACGAAAGCGCCGACGGCAACCTGTACTCGGCCCTGCGTGTGCGCGAAGCCGATCTGGAAAAGCACATTGGCAGTGGCCAAGGCGCCGAGGTGAAGGACGCCGCCCGTGAAAAGGCGCGCGAAGAGGCCATCAAGAAGCTGGAAGAGGCCAACGCCAAGAAGAACGAGGCACCCAAGCCTCTGCCTGAATTCGGCAGTGCCGAAGACTTCCCGCTGCAGCAAGCCCTCAACAAGCTGCAAGGCAAGACGGTGCTGGTCTCCAAGACCATGACCGAGCGCAAGCCCGAGGACAGCAAGGCTCAGTGATCTGGGCCTGAACGCCACGCAGAACGCGACGACAAGGGGCTCAGCCTTGGACGACGACCAGCGCCTGCGCTACAGCCGCCACCTCCTGCTGGACGAGTGGTCGGAGGAGGCGCAAGACCAGTTGCTGGCCTCGCATGCCCTGGTGATCGGTGCCGGGGGGCTGGGCGCCCCCGCTCTCATGTACCTGGCCTCGGCCGGGGTAGGGCGCATCACCGTGGTCGACCCCGACACGGTCGACATCACCAACCTGCAGCGCCAGATTGCGCACACCACCGAGCGGGTGGGCCAACCCAAGGTGCTGTCGGCCGAGTTGGCGCTGGCCCAACTCAACCCGGGCGTGCAGGTGCATGCCATCGCCCAGGCGGCCGACGAAGCCCTGTTGCGCGAGTGGGTGCCCCAGGCCCAGGTGGTGCTCGACTGCACCGACCGCTTCGCCATCCGTCAGTTGATCAACCGCGTCTGCCGCGAAGCCGGTGTGCCGCTGGTGTCGGCATCGGCGGTGCGCTTTGATGGCCAGATCAGCGTGTTCGACCCACGTGTGCCGACCGGGCCTTGTTATGCTTGCCTGTTCCCGCCCGATGCGCCGCCCGAGGAAACACGTTGCGCCATGCTGGGGGTGTTTGCGCCCGTGGTGGGCATGATGGGTGTCATGCAGGCGGGCGAGGCCCTCAAGCTCCTGCTGCAATCGTCACCCATGTCCCCCTGGGCCGGGCACGACAGCCTGGCGGGCCGCTTGCTGCTGCTTGACGGGCGCAGCTGGACCTGGACGGAGCTGCGCGCCAAGCGCCAACCCAACTGCACGGTGTGTGGCCAAGGTTAGCGGCGAGTGCGGTGAAATCGCAACTCCCTTTGCTTGACGGTCTTATTTGACGGCACCCAGGCGGCCCCCGGCGGCATACTGACAAACAAGCGCCGCTCGTTTGCAGGCGGTGCAGCCATTGAGCAGGACCGTTTGCCATGAACAACCCCAAAGAGCTTCTGGAGCGCAACTTCCCCACTGCGGGCCAGGATGCCCGAAGCGCCAGCAAACCCTCGCTCTACGCCGGCCCGGACAGCAGCTACGACCTGGCTTTCACCGATCAGGAGTTCCTGCTTCACCCCGATCTGCGGCCCGTGCGCATGCAGCTGGAGTTGCTCAAGCCCGAGATGATCCAGCGCGAAGAGGCGATCGAGTCCACCATCGTCGTCTTTGGCAGCGCGCGCATCCTGCCGGCCGAGGTCTCTCAGGCCAAGCTGCGCGAAGCCATGGCCTTGCCCGACGGCCCCGTACGCGAGCAGGCCGTGCGCGCCGCGCAGCGCCACGTCGAGATGTCGCGCTACTACGAAGAGGCACGTGCCTTTGCCAGCATCGTCACCGAGCACTCGACCCAGCTGCACACCCCGATCTACGTGGTCACCGGCGGCGGCCCGGGTGTGATGGAGGCGGGCAACCGTGGTGCTTTCGAGGTGGGCGGCAAAAGCCTGGGCCTGAACATCGTGCTGCCACACGAGCAGGAGCCCAACCCCTACATCACGCCACGCCTGTGCTTCCAGTTCCACTACTTTGCGCTGCGCAAGATGCACTTCCTGATGCGCTCGGTGGCACTGGTGTGCTTCCCCGGCGGCTTCGGCACGCTCGATGAACTGTTCGAGACACTCACGCTGATCCAGACGGGCAAGTGCCGCAAGCGCCCCATCCTGCTGTTCGGGCGCGACTTCTGGACCAAGCTGATCAATTTCGATCACCTGGTCGACACGGGCATGATCAGCCCGGAAGACCTGAACCTCTTCCACTACGTCGAGACGGCCGATGAGGCCTGGGCCACCTTGCAAAAGGTCTACGGCCTGGGCAAGCTGGACGACGACACCGCCTGCGGCTGGTAAGGTCACAAGGAGCCCGACATGAACACCGATGTCACCGAGCCCGTCACCCGCTTGCGGCTGATTGGTGCGCCGACCGACATCGGGGCCAGCATGCGCGGGGCCTCGCTGGGGCCGGAAGCCCTGCGTGTGGCCGGCCTGCCCGAGGCCATGTCCCGCCTGGGCCTGCAGGTGCTGGATGCCGGCAACCTGCAGGGCCCACCCAATCCCTGCTTGCCGCCACAAGACGGCCACCGCCACCTGCCCGAAAGCCTGGCCTGGAACCAGGCCGTGTTCGAGGCCGTGTCGCAAGCCTTGCAAGCCGGTGAAGTGCCCATGATGCTGGGTGGCGACCACAGCCTGGCCATTGGCTCCATTGGCGCCGTGGCCGCGCACTGCCGCGCCACCGGGCAGCGCCTGCGCGTGATCTGGCTGGATGCCCACGCCGACTTCAACACCAGTGACATCACCCCCAGCGGCAACATCCATGGCATGCCCGTGGCGGTGCTGTGTGGCCACGGCCCGGCCAGCCTCTTGCGTCTGGCTGGCAACTGGGGCGAGGCCGAAGCAGGCCCGCCGGCTTTGCTGCCCGACGACATCCGCCTGATCGGTGTGCGCAGCGTCGACCCGCTGGAGCGCCGCTTCGTGCACGCGCAAGGCCTGGAGGTGTTCGACATGCGCCACCTGGACGAGCACGGCATGCGCGCCGTCATGCAGCAGGCGCTGCTGGGTGTGGACGAGCGCACCCACCTGCACCTGAGCTTCGACGTGGATTTCCTGGACCCGGACATCGCGCCCGGCGTGGGCACCGCCGTGCGGGGTGGCCCGTCCTACCGCGAAGCCCAGTTGTGCATGGAGATGATCGCCGACACCGGCCGCCTGGCTTCGCTGGACGTGGTCGAACTCAACCCCGCGCGCGATGTGCAGAACCGCACGGCCGAACTGGTCGTGGATCTGGTGGAAAGCCTGTTTGGCAAGTCCACCTTGATGCGCTGGCGGCCGTGACCCCGATCAGGGGCGATAAAGCGGCACACAGCCTCAACTTTTGCCAACTATTGACCGATAAAGGCCCATGAGCCTGCCTGGAAAGACTGCCCTGATCCTGACTGGTGGTGGCGCCCGCGCCGCCTACCAGGTCGGCGTGCTCCAAGCACTGCAGCTGATTCGCCGAGAAAGCGGCGAAGGTCGGCGGGGTAACCCTTTTCAAATCATCAGCGGCACCTCGGCAGGCGCCATCAATGGCCTGGCCCTGGCCTGTCAGGCCGACCACTACGATCTGGCGGTGCGCGCCATGGTCGAGGTCTGGCGTGATTTCCGCTCCGAGCAGGTCTACCGCTCTGACTCTCTGGGTGTGATCCGCTCAGGCGCTCAGTGGCTGACGCTGTTTTCGCTGGGCTGGGCCGTGGCCCGCTGGCGCAAGGCCCGCCCCCGCTCCTTGCTGGACAACGAGCCGCTGCGCGAGTTCCTGCCCTCGCTGTTCCAGGTGGACCGCCTGCCCCAACTCATGGCCGATGGCCATCTGGATGCGGTGGCCATTTCAGCGTCCAGCTACACAACAGGCGAGCACGTCACCTTCTACGACAGCGTCCACCACATCACGCCCTGGGCCCGCTCACAACGCATCAGCGTGAAGGACCAACTGGGCCTGGATCACCTCATGGCCTCGTCGGCCATCCCCTTCGTGTTCCCGGCCGTCAAGCTGCACGTCGATGGCCGCCCGCATTACCTGGGTGACGGCTCCATGCGCCAGGCGGCGCCCATCTCGCCGGCCATCCACCTGGGTGCTGACCGCATCCTGGTGATCGGGGCAGGGCGCCTGCACGAACCCCCCGCGCCCCGCGACGCCGTGGTCGAGTACCCCAATCTGGCGCAAATCGCCGGTCACGCCATGTCCAGCATCTTCCTGGATGCGCTGGCCGTGGACATCGAGCGCATGCAGCGCATCAACAAAACCTTGAGCCTGCTGCCTTCGGAGGCGCGCGCCCAGTCTGCATTGCGCCCGGTGGACATCCTGGTGATCGCGCCCAGCCAGCGCATCGATGACATCGCCGCCCGCCACCTCTGGGCCTTGCCGCCCGCCGTGCGCGCCATGCTGCGCGCCGTGGGTGTGTACGGGCGAGGCAAGACGGCGCGTGGTTCGGCCCTGGCCAGCTACCTGCTGTTCGAGTCCTCCTTCACCCGCGAGCTGATCCACCTGGGTTTCACCGACGCCCTGGCCAAGCGCCAGGAAGTGCAGAGCTTTTTCGGCTGGGGGCATCAGGGTGAGGGCAGTGGTGAGGGGCCAGCCGGCCCGCATGCTGGCCGAGCCGGTGCGACCTTCGCTCCTCCCGACTCCCTCGCCGCTACCGCCAGCAGCTACGACGCCACTTTCCATGTGCCGGCGTTCATCCCCCCTGTGATGCCCTCGGTGGAGCTCGTCGGCCCGCAGCGCCCCTTTACATCTCCAAGAGACCGTGCTAAAGTGGAGAGCTTCGCTTTGTGAGCCTGTGGCTATTGCCGTGGGTTCAGGACGCGAGGCAAGTTCTTTTCTTTGAAAGGTCTCAACATGTACGCGGTCATAAAAACCGGCGGCAAACAATACAAAGTTGCTGCAGGCGAAAAAATTAAAGTAGAACAGATTGCTGCGGACGTTGGCCAAGAGATCGTGATCGACCAGGTTCTGGCAGTCGGCTCCGGCGCAGAACTGAAGGTTGGCACGCCCCTGGTGGCTGGCGCAACTGTCAAAGCAACTGTTGTTTCTCATGGTCGTCACGACAAGGTCCGCATCTTCAAGATGCGCCGTCGTAAGCACTATCAGAAGCGCCAAGGTCACCGTCAGAACTTCACTGAGCTGCAAATCAGCGCTGTGAACGCCTGATCTCGCGCCTTGATGTTCAAACGTCACGTCTAACCTCAGTCACCAAGGAGCAGATCCATGGCACAGAAAAAAGGCGGCGGTTCCACACGGAACGGCCGTGATTCCCAACCAAAGATGCTGGGTGTGAAGGCTTACGGCGGTCAAGTGATCCCCGCTGGCTCGATCATCGTTCGCCAACGCGGCACCCGTTTCCACGCTGGCACCAACGTCGGCATGGGCCGCGACCACACCCTGTTTGCGCTGGTCGATGGCACCGTGTCCTTCGCCACCAAGGGTTCGCTGAACCGCAAGACGGTCATCGTCACGCCGGTTTGATCGATCTCTGATCGGTCTACAACGCTTGCCCGGCTCCGGCTGGGCAGCGTGCTGAACCAAAGCCCCGGTCTGCCGGGGCTTTTGTCATTTCTTGTCGTTTCTTTCCCGGTCTTGATCTCGCCCCGTGACAAGGTGGTGAAGATCGGCCTCGCCAGACGGGATAATCACCGTCTTGCCTCCATTCCAAGGACACCCGTCTCATGAAATTCGTTGATGAAGCCACCATCGATGTGGCCGCCGGTAATGGCGGCAGCGGTTGCATCAGCTTCCGTCGCGAGAAGTTCATTCCCTTCGGCGGCCCCAACGGGGGTGACGGCGGGCGAGGCGGGCATGTCTATGTGGTCGCTGACCGCAACATCAACACGCTGATCGACTACCGCTACGCCCGCCGCCACGAGGCGCGCAATGGCGAGGCCGGTCGCGGCTCCGACCAGTTCGGCCATGCCGGCGAGGACATCATCCTGCGCATGCCCGTGGGCACCATCATCCGCAACTTCGAAACCGGTGAGGTGATGATGGAGTTGCTGGAGCACGGCGAGCAGCGCCTGCTGGCCAAGGGGGGCGACGGCGGCTTCGGCAACATGCACTACAAGAGCAGCACCAACCGCGCGCCCAAGAAGAAGACGCCCGGCTGGCCTGGCGAAATCTTCAAGATCAAGCTGGAGCTGCGCGTGCTGGCCGACGTGGGCCTGCTGGGCATGCCCAATGCCGGCAAATCCACCCTGATTGCCGCGATCTCGAACGCCCGCCCCAAGATCGCCGATTACCCCTTCACCACCTTGCACCCCAACCTGGGTGTGGTGCGCGTGGGCCCCGAAAAGAGCTTCGTCGTGGCCGACATCCCCGGCCTGATCGAGGGGGCCTCCGAAGGCGCTGGCCTGGGCCACTACTTCTTGCGCCACCTGCAGCGCACCCGCGTGCTCTTGCACGTGGTGGACCTGGCTCCGTTCGACGACACCGATCCGGTGGCGCAGGCGCGTGCCATCGTCAACGAGCTCAAGATCTACGACCAGGCGCTCTATGACAAGCCACGCTGGCTGGTGCTCAACAAGCTGGACATGATCCAGCCCGAAGACCGTGCCAAGAAGGTGCTGGAATTCGTGCGCCGCTACGGCTGGAAGGGCCCGGTCTTCCAGATCTCGGCGCTGACGCGTCAGGGTTGCGAGCAGCTCGTGCAGACCATTTACCAGCACGTGGCCTCGATGCAAGAGCACCATGTCGAGGCGGACATCCGTTTTGAAATGGACCCTCACCTCATGGCCAGTGAGCTGATGGCTCAAGCGGGTATGAGCTACGACGACGACATCGAAGCCTTGGTCAAGCCCAAGAAGGATGAGGCCGACAAGGGTGCGGTGAAGGGCGTCGTGAAGAAGGCACCGGCCGCCAAAAAGCCTGCGGCCAAGAAAGTGGCAGCCAAGAAGGCCGCCACCAAGCAGCCGGCCGCAGAGAAGGTTGTGGCCGACAAGCCTGCAGCCAAGCCGGTCGTGAAGAAGGCCGCTGCGAAGAAGGTGGCCGCAAAGACGGTGGTGACCGAGAAGGCCGTTGCCAAGAAAGCAGCCGCGAAGAAGGCACCTGCTGCCAAGAAGGTTGCCGTCAAGGTCGCAGTCAAGAAAGTAGCGGCGAAAAAGGTTGTAGCCAAAAAGGTCGTGGCTAAAAAAGCCGTTGCCAAGCAGGTGCTCGCCAAGGCGCCCGCCAAGAAGGCTGCTGTGAAGGTCGCGGCGAAAAAAGCGGTTGCCAAAAAGGCGACTGCCAAAAAGGTCGTTGCCAAGAAAGTGGTTGCCAAGAAGGTGGTGAGCAAGACCGCCGCCCGCAAGGCGCCGGTGCCAGCCAAGAAAGTCGCTGTGAAGGTGGCGGCCAAGAAGGCCGCGGCGAAAAAAGCCGTCGCCAAGAAGGCCGTGGCCAAAAAGGCACCCGCCCGCAAAGCCGCCCGTTGATCTTCTCCAACTGATGCCCGATTGAACGCCCGAGCCCGCCCATGAACGATGTGTTGAAAAACGCCCGCCGCATTGTCGTCAAGGTGGGTTCGAGCCTGGTCACCAACGAAGGCAAGGGCGTTGACGCCGAGGCCATTGGCACCTGGTGCCGTCAGATGGCGGCTTTGGCTGCCGATGGGCGCGAGGTCATCATGGTGTCCAGCGGCGCCATCGCCGAAGGCATGAAGCGCCTGGGCTGGGCTGCGCGCCCCAAAGAGCTGCATGAGTTGCAGGCGGCCGCCGCCGTGGGCCAGATGGGCCTGGCGCAGATGTACGAGACCAAGCTGAGCGAGCACGGCATGGGCAGTGCCCAGGTGCTGCTCACGCACGCCGACCTGGCCGACCGCGAGCGTTACCTCAACGCCCGCTCGACCCTGTTGACCCTGCTCTCGCACAAGGTGGTGCCGGTCATCAACGAGAACGACACCGTTGTCACCGACGAGATCAAGTTCGGTGACAACGACACCCTGGGCGCCCTGGTGGCCAACCTGGTCGAGGCCGATGCCCTGGTCATCCTGACCGACCAGAAGGGCCTGTACAGCGCCGACCCGCGAAAGGACCCCAACGCCCGCTTCATCGACGTCTGTACGGCGGGGGACCCCGATCTGGAGCAGATGGCAGGCGGCGCCGGCTCGCGCGTGGGCACGGGCGGCATGATCACCAAGGTGCTGGCAGCCAAACGTGCGGCCGGCAGCGGGGCGTCCACCGTGATCGCCTGGGGCCGCGAGCCTGATGTGCTGGTGCGCCTGACACAAGGCGAGGCCATTGGCTCGCTGTTCGTGGCCGCCACGGCCAAACTCACCGCCCGCAAGCAGTGGATGGCCGACCATCTGCAGCTGCGCGGTGCCGTGGTGATCGACGACGGCGCGGTCACCAAATTGCGTGATGAAGGCAAGAGCCTGCTGCCCATCGGTATGGTCGAGGTGGTGGGCGAGTTCCACCGTGGCGACGTGATCGCCGTGCGCAACCGTGCGGGCCAGGATGTGGCCCGCGGGCTGGCCAACTACGCCAGCAGCGAGGCGCGCCTGATTGCGCGCAAGGCCTCGTCCGAAATCGAGGCGGTGCTGGGCTTTACCAGCGAGCCCGAAATGATCCATCGGGACAACCTGGTTCTGGCTTGAGCGTGGCGCGAGGCGTGTTGCATGAGGCGTGTGAAGCACGCTCGTGGGGCGCTTTCAAGGCGCGCAAGCGCGTTAACCTCAGGTAACTTTTGTCAGGGAAATTTCACCCATCGCAAGCGGCGGCACGCTTTGGACCCCCTCTTTGCTCGTGACCAAGGGTTCGTACTGTCCTTGGGGTGGTGGCGTTGTACGTTAAAAACGTGACCCTTGTTTCCTTTTCTTTCTGAATCCTCCAAGGAGGTCTCCTGATGGCTCTGATCCAACGCACCCTCGCTCGCCTTTCCCCTCTTTCTCTGGCTGCTGCTGCCGTGCTGGGCGGCACCATGGGTGTCACCATGTCCGCACAAGCCAAGACCCTGATCTGCGTCTGGGACGTGGCAGGCAAGACGGGCGACGTGTACGCATCCGCAACCGACTACGCGCTGGCCATGCAGAAAAATGGCGCGGACATCGAGCTCAAGAGCTATGTCGACGAGCGCGTCGCCATCGAAGACTTCCGTGCCGGCCAGTGTGATGGCGTGATCGCCACGGCCTTCCGCACCCGCCAGTTCAACATGGTGGCCGGTTCGCTGGACAGCATCGGCTCGACCACCGTGATCAAGAACGGCAAGGTCGACATCGACGCCAGCTACGAAGTCGTGCGCAAGGTGGTGCAGGTGTTCGCCTCGCCCCAGGCCGCCAAGCTGATGGTGGAAGGCAATTACGAAGTCGGCGGCATCTTCCCGCTGGGCGCCGCTTACCCCATCGTGCGTGACCGCAAGATCAACTCCGTCGAAGCCCTGTCAGGCAAGAAGATCGCCGCCTTCGACTACGACAAGGCCCAGGGCGTGATGATCCAGCGCATCGGTGCGCAGCCTGTGTCGGTGGACGTGACCAACATCGGCCCGAAGTTCAACAACGGCTTCGTGGACATGGTGACCCTGCCGGCCGTGGCCTTCAAGCCTTTCGAGCTGTACAAGGGCATCGGCACGACCGGTGGCATTGGCCGCTTCCCGATCATGATCCCGACGGTGCAGGTCATCCTCAACAAGACCAAATACCCCGAAGGCTTTGGCGAGAAGTCGCGCCAGTACTGGCTGTCGCAGTTCGATCGCGCCCTGGGCATCATCCAGACGGCTGAGAAGGGCATCCCCGCCAAGATGTGGGACGAGCTGCCTGCCGACAGCATCCCCAAGTACGTGCTGATGTTCCGCGAGTCGCGCATCGAGATCGCCAAGCAAGGCCTGTACAACAAGCAGGGCCTGAACATCATCAAGCGCGCACGCTGCAGCATCAACCCGACTGATGCCGAGTGCGCCACCAAGACCGAAATCGAGTGACGCCGGGCGCCTCCTGCGGGAGGTGCTGGTTTGCCGAGGCATCAAGCAAAAGGGGCTCCATCAAGGAGCCCCTTTTTTCATGGCCTGGCCAGGTTCATTTCAACTCGATCTGGACCAACCTGACGCCGCTGTCGTCGGTGTCATGGTCGTCCATGCCCAAGTCGCCGCCATCCTGGCGCCGGCCATTGCTGCCACGCATGTTGCCGCGCAGGTAGCGGTTCTGGTGGCCTTGTGGTTTGGGCAGGAAGCGCGCCAGCTCGGACAGCGCCATTTCGTACACGCCGCGCTTGAACTCGATCACGGCCTCCAGGGGCACCCAGTACTCGTGCCAACGCCAGGCATCGAACTCGGGGTGGCTGGTGGCGCGCAGGTTCATGTCGCAATCGCGACCGGTCAGCTGCAGCAGGAACCAGATCTGTTTCTGGCCCTTGTAATGACCCCGGGCGTCCTTGCGGATGAAGTGCTGGGGGACCTCGTAGCGCAGCCAATCGCGGGTTCGGGCGATGATGCGGACGTGGTCGGGCAGCAAGCCCACTTCTTCGTGGAGCTCGCGGAACATCGCCTGCTCTGGCGACTCACCATGTTTGATGCCGCCTTGCGGGAACTGCCAGGAATGGGTGCGGATGCGTTTGCCCCAAAATACCTGGTTCCGGTGATTGAGCAGGATGATGCCGACGTTGGGACGAAAGCCTTCCCGGTCGAGCATAATCAACTCCGAATTTTTCAACTAGTTTCATTATTGCATCGCGCAGGCGTTAAGCCTAGTGGGGTTTGTCAATGCCTCATTCATGCGGTGTATTTTTTGCGCATATGAAAGCCTCCCAGTTCTTCATCTCGACCCTCAAGGAAGCCCCTGCCGACGCCGAGATCGTCAGCCACAAGCTGATGACGCGCGCGGGCTTCATCAAGAAGCTGGGCGCAGGTCTGTACAACTACATGCCCATGGGGCTGCGTACCATCCGCAAGGTGGAAGGCATCATCCGCGAGGAGCTGAACAAGGCCGGTGCGGTCGAGCTGATCATGCCCGTGGTGCAGCCAGCCGAGCTGTGGCAGGAGACGGGTCGCTTCGACAAGATGGGTGACGAGCTGCTGCGCTTCAAGGACCGCCATCAGCGCGACTTCGTGATCCAGCCCACCGCTGAAGAAGTGGTGACCGACATCGCCCGCCAGGAGCTGCGCAGCTACCGCCAGCTGCCCAAGAACTTCTACCAGATCCAGACCAAGTTCCGCGACGAGCGCCGCCCCCGTTTCGGCATCATGCGTGGCCGCGAGTTCACCATGAAGGACGCCTACTCCTTCGACCGCGACGTGGAAGGCGCCGGCAAGACCTATGACGCGATGTTCGCGGCCTACACCCGCATCTTCGAGCGCCTGGGTCTGCAGTTCCGTGCTGTGGCCGCTGATACCGGTGCCATCGGCGGTGACCGCTCACACGAGTTCCAGGTGATCGCCGACACGGGTGAAGACGCCATCGTCTACTGCCCCACGAGTGATTACGCCGCCAACATCGAGCTGGCCGAGGCCGTGGCGCTGATCGCGCAGCGCGGTGCGGCCAGCGTGGCTTTCGAGAAGGTGGCGACACCCGGCAAGAGCACCTGCCCTGATGTGGCCGAGTTGTTGGGCCTGCCCCTGTCGCAAACGGTGAAGTCCCTGGTGCTGGCCACCGACGAGCTCAACGAGCATGGCGAGATCGCCAAGTCCACCGTCTGGTTGCTGCTGGTGCGTGGCGACCACGACCTCAATGAAGTCAAGGCAGGCAAGGTGGAAGGCCTGAAGGCGGGCTTCCGCTTCGCCACCGAAAAGGAAATCGTCGAGCACTTCGGCTGCAAGCCCGGTTACCTGGGCCCGGTCAAGCTGCTCAAGCCCGTGAAGGTCATCGCCGACCGCACCGTGGCCAACATGGCTGACTTTGTGTGTGGTGCCAATGAAGAGGGCTTCCACATCCAGGGCGTGAACTGGGGCCGTGACCTGCCCGAGCCCGATCTGGTGGCCGACATCCGCAATGTGGTCGAGGGCGACCCTTCGCCAGACGGCAAGGGCGTGCTGGCCATCCAGCGCGGCATCGAAGTCGGCCACGTGTTCTACCTGGGCACCAAGTACTCCAAGGCCATGAACGCGACCTTCCTGGACGTGGACGGCAAGCCCAAGCATTTCGAGATGGGTTGCTATGGCATCGGCGTGACCCGCATCCTGGGCGCCGCCATCGAGCAAAAGCACGATGAGCGCGGCATCATCTGGCCGGAGTCGATTGCGCCTTTCGCGGTGGTGATCTGCCCGGTGGGCTATGACCGCTCGGAAGACGTCAAGGCCGCCGCAGACAAGCTGCACAGCGAACTGCTGGCCAAGGGTGTGGACGTGATCCTGGACGACCGTGGCGAGCGCCCCGGTGCCATGTTTGCCGACTGGGAGCTCATTGGTGTGCCGCACCGCGTGGTGCTGGGTGACAAGGGCCTGAAAGAGGGGCTGGCCGAGTACCAGGGCCGCCAGGATGCCGCCGCCAGCAAGATTGCCGTGACGGAAGTCCTGAATCACGTGCTGTCGCGCCTGCAAATCGGCTGACCGCACTGGGGCAAGCTGGTTTATTGTTGATGTTCATGTCGCACCGCTGGACCACTTCCCTGACTGGCGCGCTGGCAAGCCTTGCGCTGCTGGCGGGTTTGATGGCGCCTGCCTCTTCCCTGGCCGGCGGTCAGATCGAAGAGCCGCTGGCCGATGCGGTGCGCACGGCCCTGTCTGCCGCGGTGGGCAGTGGCACGGCGCCGGCGCTGGTGTTTGCCGATGCGGGGCAGCGCCAGCAGTGCGAATCCTGGGCTTTCGGGCTGGAGGCCAAACTGGCCAAACGCAAGCCCGAAGACCTGGTTCGCCGCGAGTTCCTGCAGACGGTCTGCTATGAATCCAAGCGCGCGGGGTTGGACCCCAGCCTGGTCATGGGCCTGATCCAGGTGGAAAGCGGTTTCCGCAAGTACGCCATCTCGCCCGTCGGGGCGCGCGGCTACATGCAGGTCATGCCTTTCTGGTCACGCACCATCGGCAATGGCGAGGCCAGCAGCCTGTTTCACATGCAGACCAATCTGCGTTTTGGCTGCGTGATCCTGCGCCACTACCTGGACGTGGAAAAGGGCAACCTCTTCATGGCCCTGGGGCGCTACAACGGCAGCCGCGGGCGCCCTGAGTACCCTAACATGGTCACGGCCGCGCGTCGTGCGTGGCAGTTGCCTGATGGCGCGGGCACGCAGGTCGCCGACGCGGGTACCTCCGCCCGCCGCTGATCAGCGCAAGGTCTTCAGGTAGGCAATCAGGTGGGCCCGCTCTTGCGGGTCAGGCACCTGGAAGTCCATTTGCTGCCAGGGCACCATCGCAGAGGGGTCCTTCAGCCACAGGTCGAGTGTGCGGGCGTTCCACACGAAGTCGGCATAGGTCAGGCCGGTGGAGTAGTCGTAGTGGGGGGCGCTGCCCGCCAGCCGCCCGTAGACGCCCCGGTGCGCGGGGCCGATCTTGTTCTCGTCCACCGCATGGCAGCGCGTGCAATAGGCTTGATACAGCCGCTGACCTGCGATGGCATCGCCCGTTCTGGGCTTGTCCTGGGCCGATGCCAGGTCGTGGCACAGCAAGCCCAGTACGCTGAACAAAATGGCAGAACAGGTGTGTGTCGGCATGGCTGTCGGGGACCGTTCAGATGCGCCTTGTTACGGGCTCTGAGGGGCCGCAGATGCAGTATCCGGCCGCCGCGGGGCCGGCCTTGCGCATCAATCTGCCGGACGCGTGAACAAGCTCACAGGCCGCGCCATTGCCGCGGCTGTGCCTGGTCGATGTGCAGCATGGCCAGCACGCGCTCGACCGTTTCGTTGACCAGCTCGTCAATGCTTTGTGGCCGGTGGTAGAAGGCGGGCAAGGGCGGGAAGACGATGCCGCCCATCTCGGTCACCGCCGTCATGTTGCGCAGGTGAGCGAGGTTGAAGGGGGTTTCGCGCACCATCAGCACGAGCCGGCGCCGCTCCTTGAGCGTGACGTCAGCAGCGCGGGTGAGCAGGTTGTCGCCCATGCCGTGTGCCACGGCGGCGAGCGTCTTCATGGAGCAGGGGGCAATGACCATCGCATCGGTCATGAAGCTGCCACTGGCAATGCAGGCGCCCACATCACCCGGGGCATGGGCCTGGCTGGCCAGGGCTTCCAGCTCGGAGCGGTCCATGCCCAGTTCGTGGTGGACGTTGAGGATGCCCGCTGGGGTGGCGACCAGGTGCGTCTGCACACCCAGGGCACGGGCGCGCTCCAGCAGCCGGACACCGTACACCGCGCCGCTGGCACCGGTGATGCCGATGACCAGACGGGCAGGGTGCGTGAGCTCGGTCACGCCAGGCTCACTGACCAGCGGTCAGCGTCTGTTGCAACTCGCCTGCCTGGTACATCTCCATCATGATGTCCGAGCCGCCGATGAATTCACCGTTGATGTAGAGCTGCGGGATCGTGGGCCAGTTGGCGTAGTCCTTGATGCCTTGACGGATTTCTTCGTCTTCGAGCACGTTGACCGTCTTGAGTTCGGTCACGCCGCAGGCCTTGAGGATCTGGATCGCGCGACCCGAGAAACCGCATTGCGGGAATTGGGCATTGCCCTTCATGAACAGCACGACGCGGTTGCCCTTAACCAGGTCGTCAATGCGTTGTTGAACGTCGCTCATATGCAAACCATGTCAGAAATGAAAACAGCCCGGTTATATCAGGCCTGTGACGGGTCTGCAGTCGTTCAGAAGGAATAGCCGACAGATACCTTGACCACCGGGCGCAAACGCATCTCGCGCACCATCTCGTCAAGGCTGCGGTCGCCTTGCAGGACCTGGCCGATCCGGTTGATGTTGCTGGAGCTGGCGCTGATGACGCCCAGGTCGGCGTTGAAGCGCCAGGCGCTGGGGGTGCCGTTGACGGTCAGGCTGTTGCTGTAGCCGGCGCCCACATAGGGCGTGGTCTGGGTGTCCTGGGTGCTGCTCAGGCTGCCCAGGTTGCTCATGAGGCCCAGGCTGTCCAGGCGCTGCATGCTGAGGTTCAGGCCGCCGCCATTGCCGCCGCTGCCCCACCAGGCCTGGCCGGTGTCACCGCGCAGCACGCCGGCGGTGGCACGGAAGCCCCCGTCAAGGTAGTAGTCGGACAGGATGTGCATGCTGCGCACGCGCAGGCCGGCACTCTGGTTGGGCTGGGCCAGGACGAAGGAGTCCTTGAGTGGGTTGATCGGGCGGTCGATGACCACGCCGATGCGGCCTTCCCAGTGGGGCCAGAAACCCTGGCCACGCAGGGCCAGGCCGCGGCCACGGACTTCATCGTCTGTTTCGCCGGCGTTGATGTTGATGCGCACGGCGGTGTAGTTGCCGCTGCCGGTGTTCTGGTGCAAGGCGTGCTCGGCGCGGGGCACCATCTGGGCCTGTGCGGAGGTGAGGGTCAGCAGGCTGCCGATCAGGGCGCCCATCAAGGCACTCAGGGCCCATCCACCGGCGGCAGGGCTGCACATGCGTACGGACTTGTGCGAGTCGCTCTGGGTTGAATGGAACATGGCAATCTCCTTGACGAACGATTTCATGCTACGCCGGCGGTAGGGGCTTGTGCGGCGGATGTGTGAGCGTTCGTCAAACCATTTTCGCCGGGCGCAATCGCCGCGGGAGCGGGTTTGCCCGGGTTCCGGGATCGCTTTACGTAGGGCGCTGGCCTCCCGTGCAGCGGGGCTGGCCCCCGAGATCGAAGCGGGTACTTACATTTGAAAACCCGCGCTCGGTCAGCAGTTGCGCGACCGCGACAGGCTGGTCGTAGCCGTGTTCCAGCAGCAGCCAGCCGCCGGGGCTCAGGTGCTCGGGGGCGGCAGCAATGATCTGGCGCAGGTCATCCAGGCCATCGGCGCCGGCGGTCAGGGCCTGTTTGGGCTCGAAGCCCAGGGCGGCCATGTGCGGGTCGCCTTCGGCGATGTAGGGCGGGTTGCTGACGATGAGGTCAAAGCGTTCGCCGGCCACCGGGGCGAGCCAGTTGCCGTGGCGGAAGGTGACGGGCAACTGGAGCTGTTGCGCGTTGGCTTGCGCCACGCGCAGTGCGGCTTCGCTGGCGTCCACGGCGGTGACTTGGGCGCGGGGGCGCTGGTGCTGGATGGCCAGGGCGATGGCGCCGCTGCCCGTGCCCAGGTCCAGCACCGTGGTGATCACTTGTTCAGGAATCAGCTCGAGCGCCCATTCGACCAGGGTTTCAGTATCGGGCCGGGGGATGAGCACGTCGGGTGACACGGCCAGGGTCAGGCCAAAGAAGGCCTTGTCGCCCAGGATGTAGGCCAGGGGCTCGCCGGTCGTGCGGCGTGCCAGCCCGCTGAGAAAACGGGTTTGTTGCGCGGGGGGCAGCACGTCGCCGCCATGCGCCAGCAACCAGGCATGGCTTTGTTGCACAGCGTCGCACAGCAGCAGTTGGGCGTCCAGGCGGTCCAGGCCTTGTTGGCGCGCGTGCTGTATGGCTTGCGCAACCGTCAGGGGTGTGTTCAGGGGCTCGGTCGCCTGCGTGAGGGGCATGTGGGGGCTGGCGTCAGACACCGGTGGCCGCTTCCAGTTCGGCCAACTGGTCGGCGGCCTGGGCGCTCAGGAGGGCCGCTACCACGTCATCCAGCTCACCTTCCATGATGGCCAGAAGCTTGTAGAGCGTGAGGTTGATGCGGTGGTCGGTCAGGCGGCCCTGGGGGAAGTTGTAGGTGCGGATGCGGTCGGAGCGGTCGCCGGAGCCCACCAGGCTCTTGCGCAGCGCCGCTTCCTTGGCGGCACGCTCGCTGCGCTCTTTTTCCTGGATGCGGGCTTGCAGCACCTGCAGCGCCTTGGCCTTGTTGCTGTGCTGGCTGCGGCCGTCCTGGCACTCGGCGACGATGCCGGTGGGCAAGTGCACCACGCGCACGGCCGAGTCGGTTTTGTTGATGTGCTGGCCGCCGGCGCCGCTGGCACGGAAGGTGTCGATGCGCAGGTCGGCCGGGTTGAGCTTGATGGCCTCGGTTTCGTCTGGCTCGGGCATCACGGCCACGGTGCAGGCGCTGGTGTGGATGCGGCCTTGCGTTTCGGTGGCCGGCACGCGCTGGACGCGGTGGCCGCCGGACTCGAACTTGAGCCGGCCGTAGACGTTGTTGCCTTCAAAGCGCAGCACGACTTCCTTGTAGCCGCCCAGGTCGGACTCACTGGCCGACATGATCTCGGTCGTCCAGCCCATGCGTTCGGCATAGCGGGTGTACATGCGGGCGAGGTCACCCGCAAACAGGGCGGATTCATCGCCGCCCGTGCCGGCGCGGATTTCGACAAAGGCGTTGCGGGCATCGTCGGGGTCCTTGGGCAGCAGGGCGGTCTGCAACTGCGTTTCCAGCTGGGTCAGGTCGGCTTCGGCCTGGGCGATTTCTTCCTGGGCCATGGCGCGCATGTCGGCGTCGTCACCGGCTTCGTCCAGCATCTGTTTTGCCCCGGCCAGGTCCTGCTGGCGGCGGGTGTGGCGCTGGGCCAGGTCGCACACGCTGCTGACTTCGGCGTGCTCGCGTGACAGATCCCGAAAGCGCTTGTTGTCCGCGGCGATGACCGGGTCGGACAGGGCTGCATCCAGCTCTTGCAGGCGGCGGGCCAGGCGGTCGAGCGAAGAGGCAAGGGAGGGCGCCAGACCGGCGCTCACGCCTTGTCCCCCTGGGGATCATGCCGATTGGCTTGCCCCGGCTCGGCCTTGTCGGGCGGGCTGCTGGCCGTGGTGTTGCGCCCGGGGACCAACTCGCCGCGCAGGAACAGGCGCGACAGGGCCGCGGCCACCTGCGGGCGCTGGCCGGCGTCGGCGCTGTGCAGCTCGGCCATGGCGCCGTGCAGCATCTTTTGCGTGAGGCCACGCGACATGGCTTCCAGCACGGCTTCGATGTCTTCGCCCTTGGCCAGCAGCTTGCGGGCGCGGGCCATCTCGGCGGTGCGCCAGGCGTCGGCCTGACTGTGCAGGGCCTGGATCAGGGGCACGGTGGTGCGCTGGTCCAGCCAGTGCACAAAGCCTTGCACGCCGGTTTCGATGATGGCTTCGGCCTGGGCGACGGCGGCCTGGCGCTTCTCGCCAGCGGTCTGCACCATGGTGGACAGGTCGTCCACGGTGTAGAGGTAGACGTCATCCAGGCGTGCGACCTCGGGTTCGATGTCGCGCGGCACGGCCAGGTCGACCATGAAGATGGGGCGGCGCTTGCGGGCCTTCAGCGCTCGCTCGACGGCACCCAGGCCGATGATGGGCAGGGTGCTGGCCGTGCAGGACACGACGATGTCGAACTCGTGCAGGCGCTGGGGCAGGTCGGCCAGGCGCATGGCTTGCGCGCCCAGGTGGGTGGCGAGCTTTTCGCCGCGCTCCAGCGTGCGGTTGGCCACGGCCATGGTGCGCGGGTTGCGGGCGGCAAAGTGCGTGGCGGTGAGCTCGATCATCTCGCCGGCGCCCACGAACAGCACCTTGGTGCGGCCCAGGTCTTCAAACAACTGCGAGGCCAGGCGCACGGCCGCGGCGGCCATGCTGATGGAGTGCGCGCCGATCTCGGTGGAAGTGCGCACCTCCTTGGCCACGGCAAAGCTGCGCTGGAAGAGCTGGTGCAGGGTTGTGCCCAGCGTGCCGGCGGTGTCAGCCTCGCGCACGGCCTGCTTCATCTGGCCCAGGATCTGGGGTTCGCCCAGCACCATCGAATCCAGCCCACTGGCGACGCGGAAGGCGTGGCGCGCCGCCTGGCCGCCTTCCAGCACATAGGTGTGGCGCATCAGCTCTTCGCTGGAGACGCCGCCGATGCCGGACAACCAGTCCACCGCCGCATGGCGCAGGGCGTGCACCGGGCCGCCCAGACCGCCAGCGGCACAGTACAACTCGGTGCGGTTGCAGGTGGACAGCAGGGCCACTTCAGCGTGCGGGGAGCCGGTCAGGCGCTGGTGGACCGTCTTGAGGGTGGGGGCCAGTTGGTCCACCGCAAACGCGAATCGGCCACGCAGGTCGACAGCGGCGGTGGTGTGGTTCAAGCCCAGGGTCAAGACAGTCATATCAGGAAATTATAAAATCCTACCCTTTGCCTGGGTTGACGCGGGAAATGCGACTTCTCCAGATTTGATGCAGCGCAAGGCCGGCAAAGCTCGCAAAAGCAACGGTATCACGCGCTGCCTGAGGAGCCCCATGGGTTTTCTGGACGGCTTGAACCACGCTTTGAACTTCTTTTTGCCTGCTTTGGGCATGGCCTTGCTGGTGCCCAGCCTGGCCCGCCTGATGTGGTGGAGGGCTTTGAGCAGTGCGGGCTGGTTGCGCCAGGTGAAATGGGCTTCGATCGTCAATGCCGCCGTGTTGATCGTCGGGTTGTTGATAACCGGCCGGGATGGTGCCATGTTGACCTACACAGGTCTGGTGCTGGCCTCGGCCTTGACGGTTTGGTGGACAGGACTGCGTTGACATGACTTACAGCGTCAAAGAGATTTTCTATACCCTGCAAGGCGAGGGCACCCATGCCGGGCGCCCGGCCGTGTTCTGCCGCTTTGCGGGCTGCAACCTGTGGACGGGCCGCGAGGCCGACCGGGCCACGGCTGTCTGCCAGTTCTGCGACACCGACTTCGTGGGCACCGATGGATTGGGTGGTGGCAAGTTCGACACGGCGCAAGCTCTGGCCGAGCGCATCGCCTCGTTCTGGCCAGCCACCGAGGCAGGCGCCCAGGGCCCCCGTTTTGTCGTGATGACCGGTGGCGAACCGCTCTTGCAGGTGGACGCGGCCTTGATCGACGCCCTGCATGCGCAAGGGTTCGAGCTGGCTGTGGAGACCAATGGCACGATCGCCGCGCCGGCCGGCCTGGACTGGGTCTGCGTGAGCCCCAAGGCCGGCTCGACGCTGGTTCAGCAATCGGGGCATGAGTTGAAGGTGGTGGTGCCGCAAGCCGGGTTCACCGAGGCCGACTTGCTGGCCTTCGAGAAGCTGGACTTCAAGCAGCTGCGTGTGCAGGCCATGGACAGTGCCCAGCCGCAGGACCGGAAAAAAGCCATGGAATGGGCCGTTCAATGGTGCCTGGACCACCCGCGCTGGTTGCTCAGCGTACAGACCCATAAGACACTGGGTATTCGCTGAAAGAAGCGCTGAAAGAGCGCTGAAGGATCGTTGTTGATGTTCGAGTTGAGCCAGACCTTTTCATTCGATGCCGCGCACACGCTCAAGCGCAAGGTGTCTGCCGAGGAAGCCGCGGGCAGCCGCCGCATCCATGGCCACACCTACTCGGCCGAGATCTTTGTGCGTGGCGAGCGCCAGCCCGAATCGGGCATGGTGGTGGACCTGGCCGTGCTGCGCGAGGTGATCGCCGGCATCCGCAGCCAGCTGGACCATCACTTCCTGGACGAAGTGAGCGGCCTGGGTGCGCCCACCCTGGAGAACCTCTGCGTGTTCATCTACGCGCAGGCTCGCCTGCACATCCCGCAGGTGTCGAGCGTGGCGGTGTCGCGTGCCGCCGGTGACCGCTGCGTCTATCGGCCCACGGCTTGATGCCCCGCTTTCGGCCGCTTTTGATTGCGTGACGTCGCGCTGAGCCGCTCGCGGCATACTTGCGCCCCATGACTTCTCCAAACTGGGCCGAGCGCAGCCGCCAGGCCGTCTGGCATCCGTGCACACAGATGAAGGTGCACGAGCACTTCCCGCCGCGTGCCATCGTGGCCGCCGAGGGCCCCTGGCTGATCGATGACCAGGGCAAACGCATTCTGGATGCGGTGTCCTCATGGTGGGTCAACCTGTTTGGCCACAACTTCGGCCCGATCCGTGACGCGATCACGGACCAGCTGGGCAAGCTCGATCACATCATGCTGGCGGGGTTGACGCACCCGCCGGTGGTCGAGCTGTCCGAGCGCCTGTCGGCCTTGAACGGCCTGGGCCATGCGTTTTACGCCAGCGATGGGGCCAGCGCCACCGAGATCGCGCTGAAGATGAGCGTGCACAGCTGGCGCAACCGCGGCCGCGCGCAGAAGAACCAGTTCATCGGCCTGCAAGGTGGTTACCACGGTGAAACGGCCGGTGCCTTGTCCGTGACGGACATCCCGCTGTTCCGCGAAGCCTATGCGCCCTTGCTGCGCCTGAGTGCCACGCTGCCATCACCCGACCCGCGCCATGCGGCGCCCGGTGTGTCGGCCCAGGCGCACACGCAAGCTGCCATTGACGCGCTCGCCGTTTACCTGGCCGAGCACCATGCGCACACCGCAGCCTTGATCCTGGAGCCCTTGGTGCAAGGCGCCGCAGGCATGGCCATGTACGCGCCAGACTACCTGCTGGCCGTGCGCCGCCTGTGCGATCAATACGAGGTGCACTGGATCGCCGACGAGATTGCCGTGGGCTTTGGCCGCACCGGCAAGCTGTTTGCGCACCAGCATGCCGTGCTGCCCGATGGTGGCCACGTCCGGCCCGATTTCATCTGCCTGAGCAAGGGCCTGACCGGTGGTGTCTTGCCCCTGTCTGCCGTGCTGACGACGGACGATGTGTACGCCGCCTTCTGGGACGACCGCGTGGTGCATGGCTTCCTGCATTCGCACTCGTACACGGGCAACCCGCTGGCCTGCCGTGCGGCGCTGGCCGTGCTCGACACCTTTGCCGCGCGCGACGCGCAGGGCCTGGATGTGCTGGCGCGCAACCGCGTGGCCGCCGAGCGCTTCACCCAACTGGCCGAGCCTTTGACGCGCCACCCGCGCATCAAGGCATCGCGCCACATCGGCATGATCTGGGCCTGGGACGTGGACACGCCAGAGCCCACGTTCGCCTCGCGCTACCACCGTGCAGCCATGGAGGCGGGCTTGCTGTTGCGCCCCATTGGTTCTACCCTGTACGCGATGCCGCCCTATGTGCTGGGCGAGCCGGAGCAGCGCTTCCTGGCCGAAGGTGCCTTGCGGGTGCTGGATGCGGTGCTGGCCGACATCGACCGCTTGCCTGCATCGCCTGCGCCCATCGTGCCCGTGCCCTGATGCCTTTTTCCTGCGCCTGATCCACGTCGTCTCATGTCCGCCTATTTCATCACCGGTACCGATACAGGCGTGGGCAAGACCCGCGTCAGCACCACCTTGATCCATGCCTTGCGCAATGCAGGCTACAACCGGGTGGTGGGCATGAAGCCCGTGGCCGCGGGCTGTGACTGGGTGGAGGGGGCCAATGGCCACGATGGTGAATGGCTTAACGAGGACGTGGCGGCCTTGCGCGCAGCATCCAGCCTGCATGTGCCCTCGTCGTTCGACAACCCCTATGCCTTGCCGGCCGCCGTGTCGCCGCACATCGCGGCGAAGCTGGCCGACACCGTGATCGACCTGTCCCACATCGAAGCGAGCTTCCATGCCTTGCAGCAGCATGCGGACGCGGTGGTGGTGGAAGGGGCCGGGGGCTTCATCGTGCCGCTGTGCGAGCAGGCCGGTGTGTTCGAGACCAGTGCCGATCTGGCGCAGCGCCTGTGGCTGCCGGTGATCATGGTGGTGGGTTTGCGCCTGGGCTGCCTCAACCATGCGCTGTTGACGCAGGAGGCCATCCTGGCCCGTGGCCTGACCCTGGCCGGTTGGGTGGCCAATGTGGTTGACCCGCAGATGCCCGAGCAGGCGGCCAATCTGGCCACCTTGCAGGCCCATCTGCAGGCACCCATGCTGGCCCATTGGGGCTGGGATGCCCAGGCCACGCCTGAGCAACTGGCCAGCTCGCTGCGCCTGCCCTGACACGGGGGCGCACCAGCGCGACGTCAGCGCGGTTCGACCACGATCTCGGTCTTGACCGAGTTGGCGATGAAGCAGGCTTCATGCGCCTCATGGTGCATGGTGGTGATCTCATCCGCCGTGGGGAGCCGGATGCCCGAGAACACGATCTGTGGCCGCAGCGTGACGTGCGTGACCGCCACCTTGCCTTGCGCATTGCGCTTCATGAGGCCTTCGGCCTGGTCGTGATAGCGGTCGACCACATGGCCGCGTTCGGCGGCCATGCTCAGGAACCACAGCATGTGGCAGCTGGAGATGGCCGAGACAAAGGCCTCTTCCGGGTCGACGGCGGCCTCAATGGACATGGGCAAGGGCACCACCTGCGGTGAGGCCGACCCCGGCACCTCGATGCCGCCATCAAAACGCAGCAGGTGCTGGCGGCTATAACGGTTGTCACTGAAGGCCTGATCGCCTCGTTCCCAGATGGTTTCGGCCGTGTAGAGGTGTGCCATGGTGGTGTCCTGTAGCGGGTGCCCGGTCAGTGAGCACGTTGGCGGGGTGTCAAAGGGTTGTGGGCAGGTGGTAGACGAAGAACTGCTCATCGCGCTGCCAGCCATTGGCCGCATAGGTGGACTGTGCCACGGTGTTGCCCTTGGCGGTGCTCAGGCTCAGCCGGATGGCGCCCAGTGTTTGCGCATGGGCCTTGGCTGCTGCCATCAAGGCGCTGCCCACGCCGCGCTGGCGATGGGTCGCGGCTACGAACAGGTCGTTGAGGATGACGGTGCGCGCCAGCGACACCGATGAGAACGAGGGGTAGAGCTGCGTGAAGCCGATGCCGGTGTCACCATCGTGCGCGATGAACAGGATGGATTGCCCATGTTCGAAACGCGCCAGCAGGAAGGCCCGGGCAGCAGGCAGGTCGCTGTCACGCCCGTAGAACTGGCGGTAGGCGTCGAACAGGGGCGTCAGCGCGTCCAGATCGACCAGGGTGGCCTGGCGAACAGTCAGTTGGCTCATGGTGTGGTGATGGCTGTCTGGATTTGGTCTTGGTCTTTGGTTTGCGGCTGAGACCAGCTTTGCGCATAGGCCGGCAGCGGGCCCTCGTGCCCGGGCTCGCTGATGGCGGGCAAATGCTGTTGCCGCAAGGGCAGCACGCCTGCCCAGAAGGGCAGGGCCAGGTCTTCTTCGCTGTCCTTGGGGCCCCAGTTGCGGATCTTGGCGGAGGCCTCGTGCAAGGAGATGCCCAGCACGGTGGTGGCCTTGAGTTCGTTGGCATCGGGTGGGCGCGAGTCCTGCGCGCGCCCTTTGGCGATGTGCTCCATCAAGGCGGCGAGCACGGCGGGCTTGGCGTCGTCGGCCACCGCGGTGAAGCCACCATGGATGACCACCGATCGGAAGTTCATCGAGTGCGAAAACGCCGAGCGCGCCATGACCAGGCCGTCCAGGTGCGTGATGGCCACGCAGGCCGGGGCGCCGCTGGCCAGGTGCTTCATCATGCGGCTGCCGTTGGAGCCATGGATGTAGAGCTGGTCGCCCACGCGCCAGCAGGCCGTGGGCAGGCACAGCACGTCGGGGCAGGCAAAGGCCACGTGGCAGAGCCAGGCATCGTCCACGATGGCGCGGATGGTGGCTGCGTCGTAATGCCCCCGATCAGCCGAGTGCCGGATGCGGGCGCGTTCGCTGGGTGGCTTGTTGTGGTCTTGCATGGTGGGGCCTCGTGATTGAGTCGAATGCGGTAACGATAGAGAAGTTCTGGCACCATGAACAGAACCACGATGAAAACATTTCATGGAGCCACGAATTCATGGCCGATCTTCACTTTCTGCTGGATGCCAGGCGCTTGAAGGCGATGGCCAAGGCGCGCGGGCAAGCCTTGCAACGCACGCTGTATCAGGCCTTGCAAGAGGCCATTGCACAGGGGCGTTTGCAGGCAGGGGCCGTGCTGCCCTCCAGCCGCGATCTGGCGCGTGACCTGGGTATGGGGCGCAATGGGGTCATCCATGCGTATGAGCAACTGGCCGCTGAAGGCTATGTGCAACCCAACCGGCAAGGCACGGTGGTGGCGGCGTTTGCCGCCGTGTCTTCGGCCTCCACGCCGCACAGCCAGCGTGCGGTGCCATCCAACGCCACAGTGTCGCAGCGTGTGGCCGGCTGTGATCGCCGCCGCACGCCAGAGGACGACCTGCGGCCCTTCATGCCAGGCATGCCCGCACTGGACGCCTTTCCCTTTGCCACCTGGCAGCGCTTGTGCGACAAGGCCTTGAAGCAGGGCAGCACGCTGGATCTGGGTTACCGGCATGCTGTGGGCGAGCCGGAGTTGCGGCAAGCCATCGCCACCTATCTGCGCGCTGCGCGGGGCGTGCGTTGCGATGCCGATCAGGTCACGGTGACCGATGGCACGCAGCACAGCCTGGAGTTGTGCGCCCACATCCTGGCCGATGTGGGGGACACCGTCTGGATCGAGCACCCCGGTTATGGCGGGGCCAGAACGGCCTTGCAGCAAGCGGGGCTCCAGGTGGTGCCGGTGACCGTGGATGCCGATGGCATCGCACCGCCTGAGGCCTGGTGGCATGACAGGCCACCCAGGATGATCTACACCACACCCTCTCACCAGTACCCCTTGGGCTCGGTGCTGAGCCTGCCGCGCCGCCTGCGTCTGATCGAGCAGGCCCGCCAATGCGGCGCCTGGATTCTGGAGGATGACTACGACAGCGAGTTCCGCCATGAAGGGCCACCGCTGGCCGCCATGCAGGGGCAGGTGGACGATGCGCCCGTGGTCTATCTGGGGACCTTCAGCAAGTCCATGTTCCCGGCCTTGCGTCTGGGCTTCATCGTGTGGCCACAGGCGCTGGCCGACCGCGCATTGGGCGTGGTCGGTGACCTGGTGCGGCGCGGCCGGCCGTTCGAGCAGCGGGCCCTGGCGGCCTTCATCGACGAGGGGCATTTCACCCGGCACCTGCGCAAGATGCGCAAGCTCTATGCCTTGCGGCAGGCGGCATTGCGTGATGCGCTCTCAAGTCAATGGCCACTGCCCGGTGAGGTCCTGGGTGGTCAGGCTGGCATGCACCTGGTGCTCAGCCTGCCTGCAAGCGGCCCGCATGCGGTGCTGGACATGGCGCTGGCCCGGTGCGCGTATGAGCAGGGTGTCAGCCCCCGGCCGCTGAGCATGTATGGCACCGGCGGCATCGCAGGCTTCAACGGTCTGGTCATGGGTTACGCCAACACGCATGAAGACCGCATGGCCCCCGCCCTGGGCCAGGTGGTGAAAGCCTTGAGCCAGCTGAAGGCTCAGCGCAGGTAGCCGGCCTCGCGCATCTTGCGCTCGCTGATCTGCTGGGATTTGTCCAGCACCTCGCTGACGCTCACAGGCTCCTGCAACAGGCGGCTGATCTGCTGCCCGACCGCCGTGCCAATGGCCTGGAACTCCGGTATCGAGGCCCACTGGATACCGGTGTAAGGCGATTTAGGCAAGGTGGCGTCATGCGGGTTGGCTGTGGCAATGGCCATGCGCTCGACACTGGCGTGGGCGTTGGCCTGCTTGAAGGCGGGCTCTGCATAGGTCGATTCACGGGTGCCGGAGGGCACGGCGGCCCAGCCTTCGCGCTTGGCCACCAGCTGGACGTAGGCCCTGGACGTGGCCCATTCGATGAAGGCTTGCGCAGCGACGGCCTTTTGCGAGCTCACAGGGATGGCCAAGGCCCAGGTCCACAGCCAGTGTGCCCCCTTGGGTGTCGAGCCCGTGGGCGCCTGCAGGAAGCCGACCTTGCCCGCGACCTTGGATTGATCGGCCTGGTTCACGAAGGAGCCCGCCACCGTGGCGTCAACCCAGATGGCGCAACGCCCGGCCATGAACAAGGCCAGGTTCTCGTTGTAGCCATTGGCCACGGCCCCGGGCGGCCCCGCGTACTTGAGCAGATCCGCATACAGCGACACGGCACGGTGCCATGCGGGCGTGGTCAGCTGGGGCTTCCAGTCCATGTTGAACCACTGCCCGCCAAAGGTGTTGACCATGGTGGAGATCAAGGCCATGTTCTCGCCCCAGCCGGGCTTGCCCCGCAGGCAGATGCCATAGACGTCCTTCTCCGGTGCGTGCAGGCGTTCGGCGGCGTTCCGGATCTGCTCCCAGCTGGGGGTGGGGCCCAGTCGGATGCCGGCCGCCTTGAGCAAGTCGGTCCTGACCATGGTCATGGAGCTTTCGCCGTAAAAAGGCAGGGCATAGAGTTGCCTGTTCACGCTCAGCGACTGGCGGATCGAGGGCAGCAGGTCGGCCACCTCGTACGACGGGCCGGGCGTGATCGGCCGCAGCCAGCCCAGCTTGCCCCAGATCGGCGCTTCGTACGCGCCGATGGTCATCACATCGAACTGCCCGGCCTTGGTGGCCACATCACGGCTGACCTGTTGCCGCAGCTTGCCTTCCTCCAGCGTGATCCACTTCAGCTCGATGTCGGGGTGTTGGCGTTCGAACTCGCCCGACAGCTTCTGCAGGGTGATCATGTGGCCGTTGTTCACCGTGGCGATCACCAGCTCTTCAGCCATGCAAGTCAAGGGGACGAGCAATCCGGCACAAGCGGCCATGGTGGAAAGACGACGTGCAGACATGCACAGGCTCCGAGTGTTTATGATGGGCTTGAGCTACCTTACCCCTGGTTTGATCTCAGCATAGCGGATGGCCATACGTCGTCATGACAGCCCTTGAACGTTTGATGCCTTTGTTGCCACATCGCAGTGTGCGTGCACGTTTTGCCTGGGCGACCGGGCTCAGCGGGGTGCTGTTTGCCATTGTGTTCTCGGTCTGGCTTGCGCAAGACCAGCGGCAGCAATTGCAACAAGCTGTGAGTGATGCGGCAAGGCGTGAGGCCAACGTACTGGGTCAGATCGTGTCCATGGCCTTGGCCGAGCGCCAGAGGGATATCCAGCAGTTGGCCGCGCAGCCCGATGTGGCCAGTGGCCTGGTCGATGCCGGGGCCATGCGCCTGGCGCTGGAGCGCATCCGGGTCAGCCATCCTGAATTTGAATGGCTGGCCCTGACCAATGCCCGCGGCGTGGTGACGACGGCCACCGGGGCCCGTCTGGAGGGGCAGGATTTCTCAGCGCAGCCCTGGTTCGTGTCGGGCATGCTGGCACCCTGGCTGGGCAAGCCCCAGACCGCAGGCCCGCTGGCGCGCTTCCTGCCCCGCGATGTAGACGGCAGGCCGGTGCAACTCATCGACATGGCGGTCCCCGTGGTGGACTACGAGGGCCATAAGGTCGGTGTGATCGTGGGCATGCTCAACTGGCGCTGGATCAAGGACATCCACAGCACGATGGTGGCGCAGGACGACAGCCTGCTGCACACCTTGTTGCTGACGCCCTCGGGCGAAGTCACGGTTGGCCCGCCTGGCCTGCTGGGCAAAACGGTGAACCCCTTGGGCTTCGAGGCATTGCGCCAGGGCGGCTCGGCTCAGGTCATCCCCTGGCCCGATCTGGGCGATCAATTGACGGCGGTGGCGCCCGTGAGGTGGTTCGAGCGCGAAGGCAAGCCCCCCTTGCTGATGGTGCTGCGCCAGGATCCGGACGGGGTCTACGGCCCGGCCAACAAGCTCTGGCACCGCATGCTGTTTTTGGGCATGTTGGCATCAGGGTTGTTCGTGGCCTTGAGCTGGTGGCTGGCCGGCCGCATCACCCGGCCTTTGCACCATCTGGCCCGGGCCGCGGCCACCTTGCGTGAAGGCGAGCCCTCGCCGTTCGACCTGGGGCCCAGCCAGACCGACGAGATCGGCGCGCTGTCGCAGGCCCTGCACGACATGCACACCCGCCTGCAGGCGCGCTTGAGCGAGCTGGCCACCTACCGCGATCACCTGGAAGAAACGGTGGGGCAACGCACCGAGCAGTTGCAGGCCGCGCGTGACAAGGCCGAAGCCGCGACGCGGGCCAAGAGCGCCTTCATCGCCAACATGAGCCACGAGATCCGCACGCCCATGAACGCCATCATGGGCGTGAACTACCTCATCCAGCAAGGGCCCTTGTTGCCGGGTCAGGCCGAGCGGCTGCGTACCGTGCAGGAGGCCGCCGAGCACCTGCTGGACATCATCAACAACGTGCTGGACCTGTCCAAGATCGAAGCGGGCATGTTCACCTTGTCGCCCGCTGATTTCGATTTGCCGGAGCTGCTGCACAAGGCCATGGCACTGGTGGCCGACAAGGCCCGCGAGAAGAACCTGTCCTTGGTGGTGGACGACCAGGGCTGCCCATCACGCCTGCATGGCGATGCCATGCGCCTGTCGCAGATCCTGATCAACTTGCTGAGCAACGCCGTCAAGTTCACCGAGCAAGGGCAGGTGACGCTGAAGGTGCGGGCAGAGCCGCGTACCGATCACGAGGTGCAGCTGCACATCGAGGTGCAGGACACCGGCGTGGGCATCTCATCCGAGCAGGCGAGCAAGCTGTTCAACGCTTTTGTGCAGGCCGATGACTCCACCACCCGCCGCTTTGGTGGCACGGGCCTGGGCCTGGCCATCACACGCAGCCTGGTCGAGTTGATGGGCGGGCGCATCGGGGTGCGCAGCCAGGCGGGTCATGGCAGCGTGTTCTGGTGCCTGTTGCCCCTGCATGTGGCCGAGGCGGCGCCACAAGCCCAAGCCGTACCGGATGTGCCGGCCTTGTCAGCCGAAGAGGCTGCAGTCAGGCTGCGGCAGGAGCATGCCGGCGCCAAGGTGCTGCTGGCTGAAGACAACGCCATCAACAGCCTGCTGGCCATGGAGTTGTTGTCCATGGCGGGTGTGGAGACCACGCCCGCCAGGAACGGCGCGGAGGCCGTGTCCCTGGTGCAGCAGCAGTCCTTCGATCTGGTCCTCATGGACATGCACATGCCCGAGATGGACGGCCTGCAGGCCACCCGCCTGATCCGGCAGATGCCCGATCAGCGCGACCTGCCCATCGTGGCCATGACCGCCAGCGTGCTGCAGGAAGAGAAAGACGCCTGCATGGCCGCAGGCATGAACGGCCACCTGTCCAAGCCTGTTGATACCCAGGCCCTGTACATGGCACTCCTGAAATGGTTCAAGGTGCGCCATGCGGGGCAGGCTCGGCAGGACGCCACCGCCGATCAGGCCTGATCAGGCAAAGTCCTGCGCCAGCACGCGCTCGATGTTGCGCTCGGCCAGTGCCGTGATGGTGACAAAGGGGTTGACGCCGATGCTGCCGGGGATCAAGGCGCTGTCGGTCACGTACAGGCCCTTGTAGCCATTGACGCGCCCCACGTTGTCGGTGGCCACGTCCAGCACGCAGCCGCCCAGCGGGTGGTAGCAGAAGTCATCGGCAAAGGCCTTGCCACCGCCAAACAGGTCGGTGCGGTACACGGTGCCTTGCTGCTGGTTGATCTTGTCGAACATCATCTTGGCCGAGTTGACCGTGATGGTGTTCTGGGCGCGTGTCCAGCGCAGCTTGGCGGTGTCGGTGGCCGCGTCGTACTCGAAGTGGCCGCGCTCGGGGTTGCGCGTGATGGCCAGGTACATGCTCACCCAGTTCTCAAAGCCCGTCGGCAAGGGCGTGATCTCGGCAAACACCGGGTTGACCGGGTTGGACCAATCGTTGATGCCCATGGCCGGCATGGTGGACTGCACCGCGCCCGTGGGGTTCCACAGGTGGTTGGCGCGCGCCGTCATGACGTTGCCGTTGTGTCCCCAGCCCTGGCCCACTTGCGTGGACAGTCTGGGCAAGGTGCCCGTATCGCGGGCGCGCACCAGCAACTCGGTCGTGCCCAGGCTGCCTGCGCCCAGGAAGAGCTTGCCGCAACTGACCTGGAAGGTGCCCAGCACATTGCCGACTTCATCGATCTGGCGCACGGTCAGCAGGTAATCGCCATTGGCCTGTTGCTCGATGCGGCGCACCTCGTGCAAGGTGTAGATGGTGACGCGGCCCGTGCCCACGGCATCGGCCAGGTAGGTCTTGTCCAGGCTGAGCTTGCCGGCGTTGTTACCGTAGATCACCTCTTGCGCCAGGGCCGAGCGGGGCACGGTGTTGGCCTGCTCGGCCTCCATGTACTTGGCGTTGTACACACTGGGCACGAACACGGTCTTGAAGCCCGCCTGGTTGGCAGACGCACGCGAGACACGGGCGTAGCGGTAGCAGGCGGCCGTTTCGAACCAGGCCGGGTCCACCTGGTTGACGCCCAGTTGGGTATTGGCACGCGGGAAGTAGGTGCCGTACATCTCGCTGGCACTGACGCCGGGCAGCATCTGCTCGAAATACCAGCGCGGTGGCGTCACCGCCATGGCGCCATTGACCAGCGAGCCGCCGCCCACACCACGGCCCACATAGACCGACATCTCGTCGTAGTTGACGCGGTCGAGCACGCCGGCATAACGCGGGATCTTCTTGTTGATCACATCCAGCCCGAGGAAGGTCTTGAGCGGGGCCTCGGTCTTGTCCTTGAACCACATGGCCCGGCCGTCGGGCGACAGGGTCTTGGTGAAGACCTTGCCATCGCTGCCTGGCTGGGTCCATAGGCGGCCCATTTCCAGCATGACCACGGGCACGCCGGCTTCGGCCAGGCGCAGCGCCGTCACGGCGCCACCATAACCCGTGCCGATCACGATGGCGGGCACACGGCCCAGCTGGCCCAATGCGGCCTTGGGCAGGGCCATCGCGTCGTTGAAGCTGCGGGCCCCGGTAGCGCGGCTGGGCAACGAGATGCAGGACAAGCCCAGTGCGGCCGCGGACTGCAGGGCGGCGGTCCCCAGGAAACGGCGACGAGACAGCATGGAAAACGACTCCTTGTGTGGTGTATGGATTGTGTAAAACGAAGCGCGGGGAATGGGGTTTGGTAATCCCGGTGTGCCCCTCAAGCAGGGGGCTGCGCATTGTGGTTCACGTCAAGCTGTTGACGAGCCGGCTGGCCTGCTGCGCGCGCCAAACCCCCTTGATTCAGGGTTGCACCCAGGTGGCCGGTGTTAGAGTCCGGCCGATTCTGGTGGGCGTGCTGCCCGCCCGCTTGCCCCTGTTCCATTCCGCTTCCATTCCGCTCTCAAGACGCCGCCATGCAAACCCGCCTGACCCGACTGCTGGGCATCGACCACCCCATCGTCCTGCCCGGGATGACCTACATCGCCGTGCCCTCGCTGGTGGCGGCCGTGTGCAACGCAGGCGGGCTGGGCATCCTGGCTTCGGGGGCCTTGTCGCCTGAGGAATGCCGCGCGGCCATCCGCGAGATCCGCAGCCTGACCGACAAGCCTTTTGGCGTGGGTTGCAGCCTCATGCTGCCCGGTGCGGCCGACTGCGCCAGGGTCGCACTGCAAGAGCAGGTGCCCCTGATCAATGTGTCCATGGGCAAGGGCGAGTGGGTGATCGAGGGCGCGCACGCCTACGGTGGCAAGGTGATCGCCACCATCTCCAACGAAAAGCACGCACGCTCGGCCATCGAGTCGGGTGTGGATGGCCTGATCGTGACGGGGCACGAGGCCGCGGCGCACGGCGGCAAGGTCACCTCCATGGTGCTGATCCCGGCCGTGCGCGACATGACCGACCTGCCCATCATCGCGGCCGGTGGTTTTGCCGATGGACGCGGGCTGGTGGCCGCCTTGGCATTGGGTGCCGACGCGGTGGCCATGGGCACGCGCTTCGCCAGCTCGAAAGAAAGCCCGGTGCACGCGGACACCAAGCAGCTGATCGTCGAGAAGGAAGCCGAAGAGACGATCTATTCAAGCAACTTCGACACCTTCCCGTGCCGCGTGATGCGCACGCCCGGTGGCCGCCGCTTCACGGCCCGCAAGCTCAGCCCGCCGGTGGCCCTCAGCCGTTCGCTGGCGGCCGCGCGTGAACTCAATACGCCTTTGGCCTCACTGGCCAAGGACGCCATGGGGCAGGGCCTGGTGGGGGCGGTGAAGGTGGCCTACTTCGGTGCTGCCACCCTGGCCATGCGCAAAGCCATCCACGAGGCGAACCATGTGGATGGCGTGCAGTTGATCGGGCAGTCGCAAGGCCTCGTGCATGACGTGGCCAGCGTGGCCGAGATCATCGAGCGGGTGATGGCTCAGGCCAAGGCGGTGACGGCGGGTGTGTCAGCTGCCTTGAGCTGAAGGCCCACAAAAGGCTCAGTTCGACATCTTGCGGCGAACGGCGCCCATGGCCAGCAAGCCCAGGGCCATGAGCAGGTAGCTCGATGGCTCAGGCACCGCCGAGGCGAAGGCCACGAACACGCCATCGGTCTTGAAGCTGGTCCAGTTTTTCAGCCCGGTGTCCACCAGGAAGACTTCACCAAAGCGCGTGCCCAGCACCAGCTCGGTGCCATCGGCGATGATGTCCACGTCCGTGAAGTTGCAACCACTCGGGCTGCCGCTCCAGGAGCAGGTGGGGCTGAGGCTGCCAAGCAGCTTGCCATTGGCGTCCAGGTGCTCGATGAGGCCGCTGCTGTTGGCCAGGAAGATGTCGCCCTTCTGATCGACAGCCAGGGCCTTGTGCTCGTTCCAGCCCAGGTTCTGGGTCAGGTCGATGGTCTGGATGTGGGCCAGTGTGTCGGGGTTGTAGACGTCCAGTGTCCGCCCATCAGGGCTGCCGCCAGGCGACAGCGCATAGAGCAGGCCATTGTTGCCCAGGCTCAGATCGATGGGCTCGATGTTGGTGGCAAAACGGGTGGCCGTGTTCGTGCTGCGGTCAATGGCCACGATGCCCTGGGCTTCCCCGCCGCTGTAGGTCATCATGTCTGCGACGAAGATGGTCTTGGCCGAGGCCGCGATGCCGCCGTAGCTGACGGCATTGACCGAGCTCAGGCCGGGCACGCTGACATTGCTCCAGCTGGCGCTGCCCACGTCGTACCGGCTCACATAGGGCTGGAAGGTGCCGTTGAACAGGTAAAGCGAGTTGGTGTCCGGCACGGCCAGATCACGGGCGTATTCGGTGGCCGGGTAGCCGCCAGGGTAGGCCGTGGCGATGCTTTGAACCAGGTCACCTTGCGTGGTGTACTCCGTGATCGCGCTGCCGTTGCTGACCAGGATGTTGCCGGACGTGAAGCCCGCCGCCTGCACGGATGTGGCGCCAAGGGCCGCCAGCAGCGCTGTGGCCGAGATGAGCGTTTTCATGTGTCTGCCCCGTACTGTTTGATGTGGTGTGAGGGAGCCTGGCTCCAGAGAGCCCATGCTCGCTCACACCGATGAGGCAGGTCAACCGGGGTTTCGCGCTGAAACCCACATTGACCGCGTGCTTGCGAGGCACGCGGCTTCCGTTTAACGCGAACTTTACTCGTCGTTACCACCCACACCAAACAGCATCAGCAGGCTGGTGAACAGGTTGTAGACCGATACGTACAGGCTCACGGTGGCCAGCAGGTAGTTGGTTTCGCCGCCGTTGACGATGCGGCTGGTCTCGAACAGGATCATGCCGCTCATCAGGAGCACGAACAGGCCCGACACCACCAGGCTCAGCGCGGGGATCTGGAAGAAGATGGCGCCCAGGCCCAGTACAAAGGCCACCAGCGTGCCCACCATCAAAAAGCCGCCCATGAAGCTGAAGTCACGCTTGCTGGTCAAGGCCACGGCAGACAAGCCCAGGAAGGCTGCCGCGGTGGCGCCCAGCGCATTCGTGATCACGGCCGCGCCATGCGGCATGGCCAGCACCTTGCTGAGCAGGGGCCCCAGGGTGTAGCCCATGAAGCCGGTCAGGGCGAACACGGCCACCACGCCCCAGGCGCTGTTGGACAGCTTGTTTACCGCGAACATCAGGCCAAAGAAACCCGCCAGCGTGAGCAACATGCCCGGCGAGGGCAGGTTCAGGCTCATGGCCGTGCCGGCCACACCGGCGCTGAAGGCCAGGGTCATGCCCAGCAGGGCATAGGTGTTGCGCAGGACGCGTCGGCTGGAGGCCGAGCCGGCCATGCGGTCTGCCAGCGCAGGCAGGGCCAGGGCGCGGGCAGGCTGACGGTTGTTGGGATACATGATGGGTCCTTCGTTGATGTCAGTGGGGGTTGGGCGCTCAGGCGCCTTCAGGCAGCGCGCCCATGGCGCGCGCCATGCGGCGGTTGCGACCGGGTGTGCGGCCTTTGCCCAAGTGCGGCGCGCGCAGCGGGCGTTCGCGGATGCGTTCGATCTGCTTGCTGATCGTGTGGGCGGCGCGGTGCAGGGCGCGGTCCACCAGCGCACGGATCTGGCTGCCCCGGTCGTGCACCACGGCGGTGGTGTCTTCGAGCTCGATCACCAGCTGGCAGTCCTTGTCGACACCGCCGCGTGGGCCGTTGATGTCCTTGAGGTGCAGCGAGGCGCCAATGGCCTTGTCTCCGAAGCGGCCCAGCAGTTGACGCAGACGCTGGCGGATGTGCTCGCTGTCTTCTTGAGACAGGTTGAGGCCCTGGGTCTGAATGAACACGCGCATGATGAGGTCCTTGCTTGTGGGTGGATGACGACTTGAATGTACGCAAGCCCATACTTCGCGTAAATTCGAATTTCTGATTCAAACAGTTCGACAAAACCGATATGAACTACAAGCACCTGCAGTATTTCTGGGCCGTGGCCCGACTGGGTGGCGTGGTCAAGGCCAGCGAGCACCTGCACGTCACGCCGCAGACGATCAGTGGGCAGATCCAGCTGCTGGAGGATCATTTCGGGCGCCCGCTGTTTCAGAAGAAGGGCCGCAAGCTGGAGCTCACCGAGACGGGGCAACTGGCCTTCAGCTACGCCAAGGACATCTTCAACCTGGGCGAGGAGCTGGACCAGGTGGTGCGCCAGCCGCGCGGCACGCCCCGGCCCCTGGAGCTGCGTGTGGGCATTGCCGATGCGGTACCCAAGCCAGTGGCCTGCCTGCTGCTGGAGCCTGCGTTGAAACACAGCCAGCCGTTCAAGGTGATCTGCCGCGAATGGAAGCTCGACAGCTTGCTGGCCGAGCTGGCCGTGCACCGGCTGGATCTGGTCTTGTCCGACCGGCCTTTGCCGGCCGACATGAGTGTGCAGGCCTTCAACCACCGCCTGGGTGGCTCCAGCGTGGGCTTTTATGCGAGCAAGGACCTGGCCGGGCGGCTCCCCAAGGGCTTCCCGGCATGCCTGGATGGGGCGCCTTTGCTGGCGCCTGCGTCAGATTCCGCGTTGGGCATGCGGCTGGGCCAGTGGCTGGGTGCGCACAAGCTCAAGCCCCACATCGTGGGCGAGTTCGATGACAACGCCTTGCCCATGGCCCTGGGGCATCTGGGCAACGGGGTGTTCATGGCGCCCATGGTGCTGGACGCCACCATCCGGGCGCAATACGGTGTCAAGCGCCTGGGCGAGGCCATCGACCTGATCGAGTCCTTCTACGTGATCACGGTCGAGCGGCGCATCAAGCACCCCGGCGTGGCGGCCATCACGCAGGCCGCGCGTGACGGGCTGTTTGCAGACTGGAAGCTCTGAGCATGGCTTTTGCTGCAGCCTGCTCAGCGTTTGCGCTGGGCCTGCAGCGCGCGCCAGAACTTGGCGTCTTGTGATGAGGCGAAGTTGATGCGCATCAGCGTGGAGGGCCGGCGCTGCGCATGAAAAAGCGCACCCGGCGCGATCAGCCAGCCCGCGTCCAGCATGGGCATGGTCAGGCGTTCGGTGTCCATGCCGGTGTCGACCCAGCCAAACAGGCCTTGCGGCTCGAACACGAACTCGCAGCCGGCCTGGCGTGCAAGCTGCACGGTGCGCGCACGTGCCGCATCCAGCTGCTGCGTGACGCGGTCGCAAAAGCGCCGCAACTGGCCTTGCTCCAGGCACAAGGCCAGGGTCTGCTCCAGCATGGGCGCGGTGGTCAGCGAGGTCAGCAGCTTGGTGTTGGTGATGCGTTCCACCAATTGGCGAGGGGCGACGATGTAGCCCACGCGCCAGCTGGGCGTGAGGATCTTGGAGAAGCTGCCGACCATGATGGTGCGTTGCAGGTTGTCCAGCACGCTCAGGCGGGTGGCATGCAGGGGTGCGAGGAAGCCGTAGATGTCGTCTTCGAGGATGTGAAAGCCGTGGGTCTCGGCCAGGCGCAGCACCTGATGGGCATGCCCCGGCGAGAGCATGGTGCTGGTGGGGTTGTGCAGCACGGACACGGTCACATACAGCTTGGGGTGGTGCTCGCGGGCAAGCTTTTGCATCACGGCCAGGTCGGGGCCATCCACCCCACGCGGCACGGGCAGGACGCGCATGCCCAACTGGGCCAGGCGAGCGAACTCCACGGGCCAGGCGGGCTCGTCCACCAACACGGCGTCGCCCGGTTGGAGCAGGGCGCGGGTGACGAGGTCCAGCGCGTGCGTGGCGCCCACGGTGGTGATGAGCTGATCGGCGTCGGCCTTGAGGCCGTATTCGGCCAGGCGCAGGCTCATGGCGCGCCGAAAGCGGGCATCACCAGCGGGCTCGCCGTAATGCAGGGTCAGCGGGATGAGCTTGTCCCCCTGCGTGACGCGGCGCAGCGCTGAGCCCAGCATGCCCGCGTCCAGCCAGGCTGGGGGCAGGGTGCCCAGGCCGGGCATGGGGCGCGCCCCAGGCTCGTGGAACATGCCGCGGATCAGCGTGGTGGCGTCAATGGGCGTGCTGGGCTGGAAGGGGTGGGGCTTGCTGTCCGCGCCGGTGGCGTGGGTGGCCTGACGGGGCGCCTGCCGCACGAAGTAGCCCCGCTGGCTACGGGCTTCGATCAGACCTTGCGCCAGCAACTGGTCGTAAGCGGCCACCACGGTGTAGGAACTGACCTGGTGGGTGCGGGCGCATTCGCGCACAGAGGGCAGGCGGCTGCCCGGTGCCAGCCAGTTCTGGCGGATGCGGTCGGCAAAGCGCTGGGCGAGTTGCTCGGTCAGCGTCTGGTCACTGTCTCGGCTCAATGCGTTGCCCGTCGAGGGGGGCGTGGCCGTGTCGTGGTGGCGGTCCATCGTGAGGTCTGGTGGCGCTGTACTGGTCAGATGGCCAATACAGTGTGTTGGCTGATGTGCTGAGCTGTGTTGGTGCTGTATTGGTGTTGGTCTCTACATTGCCATACATGGACACCTCTTTGCAAGCACCCCCATCGCTCAGCCAGCACCCCTGGTGGCCCCGCGCCATTGGCCTGATGGCCGTGCTGGTGTTCGCGATGACGATCCCCATGACCCGCCTGGCCAATGGGTCTTTGACCGAGCCGCAGTGGCCGCCGCTGTTCGTGGCCAGCGCGCGTGCGGCCCTGGCGGGTGTGCTGGCCGTGCTGCATTTGCTGTGGGTGCGTGCCGCGTGGCCCGCTGCGGCCCATCGCCGCTGGTTGCTGGCCATCGTGCTGGGCGGGGTGATGGGTTTTCCGCTGGGCATGGGCTGGGCCGTGCGCATCGTGCCGGCCTCGCATGCGGCCGTGATCACGGGGTTGCTGCCCTTGTGCACGGCAGCTTTGTCGGCCTGGTGGCTGGGGCATCGGCCGCGCCTGGGTTTCTGGCTGGCCAGCGCGGCCGGCGCGGGTTTGATGGCGGTGTTCGCCTGGTCTTCGTCGGCGCATCACGTGGCCGGTGCCGGCCTGTCGCTGGCGGCGGATGGCACCATGTTGCTGGGCATGGTCGGCGCATCGGTGGCCTATGTGGCCGGGGCCCGTTTGAGCCGTGAGATGCCATCCTCGCAGGTCATGTCCTGGTCGCTGGTGCTGGCCTGGCCCGTGACCGTGGCCTTGTCGGTGTACTGGTGGCCGCAAGGCATCCACAGCCTGGCGCAGGCGCGCGCTCAGATCCAGCCTGCAGCCTGGTGGGGCCTGGCCTATGTGGCCGTGTGCTCGACCTGGCTGGGCTTCTTCCTCTGGTACGCCGCCTTGGCCCGCGATGCCATGCGGGTGAGCCAGCTGCAACTGTTGCAACCGCTGCTGGCCATGCTGATCTCGGCGGCCTTGCTCGGCGAGGCCGTGCCCGTGAAAGCCTGGGTGTTTGCGCTGGCCGTCCTGGCGGTGGTGGTGTTGGGGCAGCGCTTGGCGCGGGCCTCTCCAGCGCCTGCTGCATCCCATTCTCCTGCCATGCCGCCCGTGCGGCACCTTGAAACGAGTCCCACATGAGCATCCAGCTGGCTGACCGCACGCGGCACATGACCTCATCGGCCATCCGCGACATCCTCAAGCTCACCGAACGGCCCGGCGTCCTGTCGCTGGCGGGTGGCTTGCCCTCACCCGAAGGCTTCCCCCTCGCAGCCTTGCGCCAGGCCAGCGAGCGTGTGTGGCAGACGCAAGGCGCGCAAGCGATGCAGTACGCCAACAGCGAAGGCCTGATGCCGCTGCGCGAGTGGATGGCGCGTCGCATCAGCCGGCCAGGCTGGGCCGTGAGCGCCGAGCAGGTGCTGGTGACCACGGGCTCGCAACAGGGGCTGGACCTGCTGGGCAAGGTGCTGTTGGACCCAGGCAGCCGCTTGCTGGTCGAGCAGCCCACTTACCTTGGCGCCTTGCAGGCTTTCTCGGTGTATGGGCCAGCGTTGGCGCCGTGGCCCGGCGATGAACAAGGACTTGAACAGGGGCCTGATCCCCAAGCCCTGCTGGACGCGGCGCAGCCCATGCCGCAGGCGGCCTACCTGGTGCCCAGCTACCAGAACCCGACGGGTGCGTGCCTGAGCGAGGCGCGGCGGCGGGCGCTGGCACACGCGCTCAAGGCAGGGCATACCACCCTGATCGAAGACAACCCTTATGGCGAGCTCTGGTACGACGCGCCACCGCCAGACCCGATCGCCGTGCACGCACCGCATCACACGGTCTACCTGGGCTCTTTGTCGAAGGTGCTGGCGCCGGGCTTGCGTTTGGGCTTTGTGGTCACGCCGCCCGATGAGGCGCCTGGCGCCCAGGCCTTGCGCATCCGCTTGCTGCAGGCCAAGCAGGCCACGGACTTGCACACACCGGGCTTCAACCAGCGCCTGGTGCTGCAGTTGCTGCAAGATGGTTTTGATCTGGATGCGCATGTGAGCAAGGTGCGCCAGGCGTACAAGGCCCAGCGCGATGCCATGGCGGCGGCCTTGCAGCGGCATTTGCCCGAGGGCTGTGTGTGGCAGGTGCCGCAAGGCGGCATGTTCTTCTGGGTGCAAGGCCCTGAAGGCTTTGATGCGGCAGCCACCTTGCCGGCTGCGGTGGAAAGCGGTGTGGCCTATGTGCCGGGCGCGGCCTTTTATACAGAGGGCCATGCCAGCAAGGGGCGGCAGATGCGCTTGTCTTTCGTGACCTTGTCGCCCGATCAGCTTGAAGAGGCGGTGAGCAGGCTGGCGGCGCACATGAAGGTGGCGCTGGTACAGGCCTCTTGAATGGGCCTGTTAAGCGGGCCTGTTAACCTTGCGGGATGACTGCACTGTTTGAACAAGAGCTGGCGCGCTTGCGTGCGGCTCACCTGGCGCGCAAGCGGCGTCAAGTGGCGCCCTTGATCGCGCCCGCAGAACTCGCCTTGACCGACGAGGCCCTGCGCGGCACCACCTACCTGATCGATGGCCAGCCCCGCCTCTCATTTGGCAGCAATGACTACCTGGGCCTGTCGCAACACCCGGCCTTGATCGCCGCGGCCCAACAGGCGGCAGCACGTTACGGCGTGGGCGCCACGGCGTCGCCACTGGTGTGTGGCCACAGCCCCGCGCACGAGGCGCTGGAGCAGGAGCTGGCTGCCATGGTCGGCTTGCCGCGTGCGCTGTATTTCTACGCGGGTTATGCGGCCAATGTAGGCGCCATTCCCGCACTGGTCGGCAAGGGTGACGCGGTGTTTTCCGATGCGCTCAACCACGCCTGCCTGATTGATGGCATCCGTTTGTCGCGCGCTGAGTCGCATGTGTTGCCGCATGCTGATCTGGCCGCGCTGGAAGCGGCGCTGCAAACCAGCACGGCACGCCGCAAGCTGGTGGTGACCGACGCCGTGTTCAGCATGGACGGCAATGTGGCCGATGTGCCTGCGCTGCTGGCGCTGTGCGAGCGCTACGACGCCTGGTTGATGATCGACGACGCCCATGGTTTTGGTGTGTTGGGCGAGCGGGGCGAGGGCACCTTGTCCTACCACGGCATCGCGGGCGTGCAGGGCGTGGCGCCAGCCTGGCAAGGGCGCCTGGACCGGCTCATCTACATGGCCACCTTGGGCAAGGCCGCAGGCGTGGCCGGTGCCTTCATCGCGGGTGAGCCCAGCATGGTCGAGTGGGTCATGCAAAAGGCCCGCACCTACATGTTCGCCACGGCGGCGCCGGCCATCGTGGCCGAGTCATTGCGTGCGGCCTTGCAGGTCATGCATGACGAGCCCCAGCGGCGCCAGCACCTGCGTGCGCTTCAAGCGCGTTTGCAGGCCGGCGTGAGCGCGGCGAACTTGCCCTGGACGCTGCTGCCCTCTGATACGGCCATTCAGCCCTTGATCATCGGCAGCAATGAAGACGCGCTGGCCGTGATGGCTCGCCTGGATGAGCGTGGAGTGTGGGTGCCCGCGATCCGGCCTCCAACCGTGCCAGAAGGCACGGCGCGTCTGCGCATTTCCTTGTCAGCCGCGCACACGATCGAGCACGTCGATCAGCTGTGCAAAGCCCTGGCTCAGGCCGTGGCGTAACCGTAGAGCTTCTGGCGGTTGAGTTGCATCAGCACATTGCCACGGGGCACGGCGGCCACGACCTTGAACTCCGGCTTGCCGGTATCGCGTGGCCGTGAGTCGGGGAAGACCCAGCCATCCGAGCTGATCAGGCTGTGCACCAGCGGGGCACCCGCGTTCTCGCCGCGCCTGACCACCACCGCGGTGTCGCCATTGGCCAGCTTCACGAAAGAGCCGGGCGGGAACATGCCCATCTCCTTGATGATGGCCGCGGCATAAGGGTTGTTGGCGCCTGCGGCCTTGAGGAACAGTTCGCGCGCGGCGATGTTCACGGCCATGGCCGGGCGGTTGGCACGCGGTGCGAGGCGGGCCAGGTACACGTCGGCGTAGTGGATCAGGCAGGCCAGCGGGCTGAAGCTGCCGTGGCCTTCAGGCAGCGCGCCCCCATCGGGCGTGACGTGGTGTTGTTCGACCGTCTTGAGCCAGTCCTGATCCGTGACGCCCGCTGCCTCCAGGATGGCCCGGCTTCTTTCAGGATGTGCCGCGATGTCGGCCTTCTGTTGAGGCGTGGGCGGCGTGGACTGGTGCGTCAGCGTATTTTGCAGATCCAGCATGCCGATGTTCATGGTCAGCGCGGCGCGGATCAGGGTGGTGCGGTCGTTGTCGGTCCAGCCGAAGCGATCGGCGGCCAGGCAGGCCACGAAGGCCGTTTGCAGCGAGTGCGACACGGCGTAGCCGGTGGGGTCACCGTGGACCATCTCGAAGGTGCCGGCCTCGACATCTTCTTTCATGGCCATCTGGATGTGGCCAGACAAGGTGCCGACTTCCTGCGCGAACTGAGGGTTCTCTTTGTGGGTGCGCAGCAGGTGCCCCGTGCGCTTGAGGATGACGGACCACATGGCAAAAGGGTCCCGGCGCGTGCGGGTGGACTGCACCTCGCGCTGATGCCGTTCGTACTCTTCCTGGTCCACGTACACGCCGCGCTCGATCAGCGTGTCGATCTGGGCCTGTTCAGTCAGCATGAAGCCTTTGCCCAAAAGCAAATGCCCTGGCTCGTTGCGCACGTTCCAGGGCAAGGGCTCATTGAGCTTGATCTGATGGAGACACAAACGCAAGAGCTTCATGTTGGTCCGATGACTGCTGACTACATGGCTTTCATTTCGACCACAAAGTCAAAAAGTGAAAGAACTTGAAGCGCAGATTTCGGGCCCTTGCGCCAAACCTGTCACGGTTTGTCTTGAAGTGTCCCTTCAGATTTGGTCTTTCAGGATCACTTCAGCTCGCAAGGAGTGGGCAAAAGCCTTGGTGATGTTCACGTCGATCAACTGGCCGATCAGGCGCTCACGGATCTGCTGGCTCGGGCCGGCCGCAAAGTTCACGATGCGGTTGCACTCGGTGCGGCCCATCAGCTCGGACGGGTCCTTGCGGCTGGGGCCTTCGACCAGGATCTTCTGTGTCTTGCCGACCAGCGCTTCGCTGTAGCGCAGCACATTGGCTTCCAGATAGGCCTGCAGGGTTTGCAGGCGCTGGAGCTTGACCTCGTGCGGCGTCGTGTCTTCCAGCGCGGCAGCGGGGGTGCCAGGGCGCGCGCTGAAGATGAAGCTGTAGGAGGCGTCGAACTCGAGGTCCGTGGCCAGCTTCATGAGCTTGTCGAAGTCTTCATCCGTCTCGCCGGGGAAGCCGACGATGAAGTCGGTCGACAGGCGGATGTCAGGGCGCACGGCGCGCAGCTTGCGGATGGTGCTCTTGTATTCAAGTACCGTGTAGCCGCGCTTCATGGCCATGAGGATGCGGTCCGAGCCGTGCTGCACGGGCAGGTGCACGTGGTTGACCAGCTTGTCGGTCTTGCCGTAGACATCGATCAGGCGCTGGCCGAACTCGTTGGGGTGGCTGGTGGTGAAGCGGATGCGCTCCAGGCCGGGCATCTCGGCGATGTACTCGACCAGGGTGGCGAAGTCGGCGATCTCCGCGGCACCTGTGCCGCTCAGTGACTTGTCGCCCATCCGTCCGCGGTAGCCGTTCACGTTCTGGCCCAGCAAGGTGATTTCCTTGACGCCCTGGTCGACCAGGTCGGCCACTTCGGTCAGCACGTCGTCAAAGGGGCGCGAGACCTCTTCGCCGCGGGTGTAGGGCACCACGCAGTAGCTGCAGTACTTCGAGCAGCCTTCCATGATGGACACGAAGGCCGAGGCGCCTTCCTTGCGCGGCGGGGGCAGGTGGTCGAACTTCTCGATCTCGGGGAAGCTGATGTCCACCTGCGGGCGCCTGGTGCGCTGGCGCTTTTCCAGCATGGCCGGCAGGCGGTGCAGGGTTTGCGGGCCAAACACCACGTCCACATAAGGCGCGCGCTCGATGATGGAGGCACCTTCCTGGCTGGCCACGCAGCCGCCTACACCGATCATCACGCCCTTGGCCTTGAGGTGCTTGACGCGGCCCAGATCGCTGAAGACCTTCTCTTGCGCCTTCTCGCGGATCGAGCAGGTGTTGAACAGGATCAGGTCGGCCTGCTCGGGGTCGTCCGTGGGCGTGTAGCCCTTGGCGGCGTTCATGACGTCGGACATCTTGTCCGAGTCGTATTCGTTCATCTGGCAGCCATAGGTCTTGATGTAGACCTTCTTGGTTGTGGGGGCCTCAGCGGTGGCTTCGGTAACGGGGGCTTGCGGTGCGGTGCTCATGGCGGGAACTTCTCGGGATCGGGGCGTGGATCAGGGCTTGGACCAGGTCTGGCTGACGGGGTCCCAGATCCAGGTGGCGGCTTCGGTGGGCGTGGTGGGCCACAGCTTGGCGGCCTCGTCGGCCTTGAGGATCCACACGTTCATCAACAGGCCCAGGGTGTCAACCGTGTAGTTGACCTTGTACTTCTGCCCGACCAGGTTGCCCGACAGCACCAGGCGGTTGTCCAGGTCACGGATGCGGGCGCCAGGTGCCAGGCGGGCCGCGTTGCCATTGAGCGTGACCTCGGGTGGCTGGCCGAACAGGATCTCGCCACGCAACGACTGCTTGAGGATGGGGGTGGCGCGGCCAATGGGCGTGTCCGGGTTGGACAGCGGGGTGCTGGACGTGGCCGTGGTCGTGCCGGACGTGCTTTGGGAGGCGCTGCTAGCGGCACCCAGAACGGTGCCAACCACGGCACCGACAACGGCAGCGCTTTGAGCAAAAACCAGCGCAGGCGCAGCCAGGGCCAGAGCGGCCGTGACCGACTTGAGACAGCGGGGCATGGTGTAGATCCAGGGGCTGTTGATCGGAGTGGGGATTCTACGGCAAGGGTGTCCGCCGTTGTGGGTAATATGCGGGCTGCCGGGTGCCCGAAGGAGGTACCCCGATCCGGGAGAAACACATGGGTTTGGTCGATTTCATCAAGAAACAGTTCATCGACGTCATCGAGTGGACAGAGTCCACCGACGGCGTGCTGGCCTGGCGCTACCCCTTCGAGGACCGCGAAATCCAGAACGGCGCGATGCTGGTGGTGCGTGAGTCGCAGATGGCCCTGTTCGTCAACGAGGGCAAGGTGGCCGACCTGTTCGGGCCCGGCACGCACAAGCTGACGACGCAAACCCTGCCCCTGCTGACCAACCTCAAGAACTGGGACAAGCTGTTTGCCTCGCCCTTCAAGAGCGATGTGTACTTTTTCAGCACGCGCCAGCAACTGGACCTGCGCTGGGGCACCAGCCAGCCCATCACCCTGCGCGACAAGGATTTCGGCGCCGTGCGCGTGCGCGCCTTTGGCAACTACGCCGTGCGCATGGCCGACCCGCGCAAGTTCCACACCGAGGTGTCGGGCACGCGCGAGGCCTACACCGTGGCCGATCTGGACGGGCAACTGCGCGGCCTCTTGCTGCAGCACCTGAGCGATGCCGTGGCGCAAAGCGGCATCCCCTTCCTGGACCTGGCGGCCAACCAGATCGAGTTCGCCAAGGCACTGACCGAGGCCGTGGCCCCTTCGTTTGAAGCGCTGGGGCTGAAGATCGAAGGCTTGACCGTGCAAAACGTGTCGCTGCCCGAAGAGCTGCAAAAGATCCTCGACCAGAAGATCGGCATGGGCATGGTCGGCCAGAACATGGGCCAGTTCGTGCAGTACCAGGCGGCGCAGGCCCTGCCCGTGATTGCGGCTGCATCGGGGCAGGGTGGGGGGGGCGTGGCCGGTGATGCCGCCGGCTTGGGCGCAGGGCTGGCCTTGGGCCAGGTCATGGCGCAATCCATCCAGCAAGGCATGCAGAGCGCAACGGCTGCCACGGGCGCGGCACCCGCCGGCATCAAGCCTGACGAGATCATGGCCACCATCGAGAAGCTGGCGGACCTGAAGGCCAAGGGCATCCTGACCGAAGACGAGTTCAGCGCCAAGAAGGCCGAGCTGCTCAAGAAACTCGTCTGAACGGCGGGTTGTTGTCATGAGTGATCAAGGCGCCGGGCCAGGCGCTGGTGGTGGTGCGCAACGCGCCTGGCGCGCGGCATGCACGTTCTGTGGTGCGCCGGTCGAGTTCCGATCGGCGGCCTCGCCCCTGGCCGTTTGCAGCTTCTGCAAGAGCACGCTGGTGCGTGACGGCGAATCGCTGCGCCGCATCGGCCAGAGTGCCGCCCTGTTCGACGACCACAGCCCGCTGGCGCTGGGCGCACGCGGCCAGCATCAGGGCGAAGCCTTCACGCTGATTGGCCGGCTGCAACGGGCCTACAAGGACGATGCGGGCGAAGAAGGCCGCTGGACCGAGTGGCACGCGCTGTTCGACAACGGGCGCAGCGGCGCGCTCAGCGAAGACAACGGCGCCTATGTCATGTCGTTCGCGCTGCAGCCCTCACAAGCGCTGCCCTTGCGCGAGTTGATGCAAGCGGCCATCGGCCAAAGCGTGGTCATCGACAGCCGGCCCTGGGTGCTGTCCTCGTGCGTGCAAGCGCACACCCATGCGGCTGAAGGCGAGCTGGCCGTCAAGCCCGATTTCACGCGTGAATTCCCGGTGCTGGAGCTGCGCAACACGGCCGGCGAGGTCCTGTCCATCGAGCCCGAAGCGCAGCCGGTTCAGCTGGATGTGGGGCGCTCGGTGCAACTGGCCGATCTGCGCCTGTCCGGCATCCCGGATGCCAAGCAGGTGGCCGAGGGCAAGCTGCAGGCCAAGGGCATCGAGTGCCCCCACTGCGGCACCTCGCTCACCCCCACGCTGGACAGCGCCCAATCCATTGTCTGCACCAGCTGCAAGTCCGTCATCGACATCAGCAAGGGGCTGGGCAGCGACCTTGCCTACTACCGCCAGGACAACACGCTGGAGCCCCTGATCCCGCTGGGCAAGGTCGGCACGCTCAAGGTGGGTGGCAAAGCCGAAAACTGGCAGGTGGTGGGCTACCAGGAGCGCTGCGACGTCCCTGAAGACGCCCATGAAGAGCAGACCTTCTGGCGCGAGTACCTCCTGTACAACCGCCTGCAGGGCTTTGCCTTCCTGGTCGATGCCGAGGATGGCTGGAGCATCGTGCGCCCCGTTACCGGCGTGCCGGCCATGAAGGGCGACACCCTGGTCTACCAGGGCAAGACCTACCGCAAGCGCTATACCTACCCGGCCAAGACCACCTATGTGCTGGGCGAGTTCTACTGGCCTGTGCGCAAGGAACAGCGCACGCTCAACACCGACTTCGCGGGCCAGGGCAGCAACAGCTCACTGCGGCTCAACCGCGAGCAAACGGGCAACGAGGTCACCTGGTCGGCTGGCGAGACCATCGAGGCCCAGGCCGTGATGAGCGCCTTCCAGATCGCCAAGCAGTCCATGGGGGCCTTCAAGCGCGACGCCACCCCCATGTCGGCCGAGAGCAAGAAGTGGCTGACGCAGCTGATGTGGATCCTGCTCTTTCTGTTCATCGTCATCCTGCTCGAAAAGTGCAGCGATGACTGCAGCGATATACGCAGCAACTATGGCGAGTACAGCACCGAGTACCAGCAATGCCGGGCCAGCCAGGGCAGCGGCAGCAGCAGTCACGGTGGTTCATATGGCGGCTACAACAGTGGCGGCTTTCACAAGTAGCAACGCAGCAAGCAGTGTTTAGGAGATCAACATGATCGATATCGAATGGCTCAAGCCCGGCGTGTTCCTGGGGTCCATCGCCTTTGCCTTGATCGGCGTGGCGATCTTCTGGCTTTGCTTCGTCATCGTCGACAAGCTCACCCCCTATGACCTGTGGGGCGAGATCGTCGAGAAGAAGAACGTGGCCCTGGCCATCGTGGTGGCGGCCATGTGCCTGGCCATCGGGCAGATCGTCGCCGCGGCGGTGCATGGCTGAACCAGGCAACGGGCAGGCAGTGCCAGCCCTGGCCGAGACAGGCCACCGCGAACCGGGCCATGGCGAGCGAGGCCCTATCGAGCGAGGCCACATGGCGCCGGCCGAGCTGGCCTTGCTGGCCTCGGTCTTCGTGGTCGCGGCCTGCGGGCTGGTGTACGAGCTGGCGGCCGGTGCCCTGGCCAGCTACCTGCTGGGGGACTCCATCCTCCAGTTCTCCACCGTCATTGGCACCTACCTGTTTGCCATGGGCGTGGGCTCGTGGTTGTCGCGCTACCTGGAGCGGCAACTGGTGGCGCACTTTCTGCGCATCGAGTTGATGGTGGGCCTGTTCGGTGGGCTGATGCCGGCGGTGCTCTTCGTGGCCAACAGCCTCTTGCCCGCCTGGGCCTCGGCACCGTTTCGCGCCTTGCTCTATGGCATGGTGACGTTGATCGGCGTGCTCGTGGGCCTGGAGATCCCGCTGGTGATGCGCATCCTCAAGCGCCACTTTGCGCACCGCTATGCGCTCAAGGACCTGGTCTCCGGGGTGCTCACCTTCGATTACCTGGGTGCGCTGGTGGTGTCGCTGGCCTTCCCGCTGCTGCTGGTGCCGCACCTGGGCATCGTGCGCACGGGTGTGTTCTTCGGCCTGCTCAATGTGCTGGTGGCCGTGTGGGCACTGCACCTGTTTCGCAGTGAACTGCGCGCCTGGCACCGCCATGCCTGGGCTTGCGCGGCCGTCATCGTCATCCTGGCCGCGGCCATGGTGGGCGCGCCGCCCCTGACCACCTGGGCCGAAGACCGCTTTTATGGCGAAGGCGTGGTGCTGAGGCAGGACACACCGTATCAACGCATCGTCATCACCCAGGGCCATGGCGGCACGCGCCTCTTCCTCAATGGCAACCTGCAGTTCGCCTCGCGTGATGAGTACCGCTACCACGAGGCCCTGGTCCACCCCGCCATGAGCGCACAAGGCGCACCCAAGCGTGTGCTGGTGCTGGGTGGTGGCGACGGCATGGCCGTGCGCGAAATCCTCAAGTACCCCAGCGTGCAACAGGTCACCCTGGTGGAGCTGGACCCGGCCATGACCACCCTGTTCAGCCGCGACCCGCGCCTGACCGCCTTGAACAAAGGCTCGCTCAAGGCGCCCAAGGTGAAGGTGGTCAACGCGGATGCCTTCACCTGGCTGGCCTCGCACGACGAGGTGTACGACGTCATCGTGGTGGACTTCCCCGACCCCACCAACCACGCCATCGGCAAGCTCTACACCACCACCTTCTACGCCTTGCTGGACCAGCACCTGTCTGCCAGCGGCTATGCCGTCATCCAGACCACCTCGCCTTTGATCGCGCGGCAAAGCTTCTGGACCGTGGTCAGCACGCTCGAAGCCGTGGGCCTGCAGACCACGCCTTACCACGCGCATGTGCCCAGCTTTGGCGAGTGGGGCTTTGTGCTGGCCCACCACCGGCCCTGGCGCATGCCGCAGCAACTGCCGCAGGGCATGCGCTTTGTCACCCCTACCAGCCTGCCGGCCTTGTTCGACTTCCCGCCCGACATGGCCCGCGTGGCCGCCGAGCCCAATCGCCTGAGCAACCAGGTGCTGGTGCAGACCTTCGAGGCCGAATGGGGCCGTGTGCACCAATGAAGTTCCACCATGTCTGCCCATGAGCCCGGCCTGAACAGCGCGCGCCGCCGTTGGCTGAGCGCCGCCGGCATGGGCGTGGCCACCGGCTTGCTGCCCGGCTTGAGCTCCTGCCACCGCACCGTGCCCGTCAGTTTGCGCCCCGATGTGCAAGGCGGCTGGGTGGGTGCCCATGTTGACCGTGGCCACGCCTGGCGCGATGCCCAAACCCCGGCAGCCCTGTGCGCGCCGCCCCGCCGTGTGCACACCCTCATCATTGGTGCCGGCGTGGCGGGCCTGTCTGCGGCACGCACCTTGATGCGCGCGGGCCTGGATGATCTGGCCGTGCTGGACCTGGAAGATGAACCCGGCGGCAATGCCCGTGGCCACCGGATGCGCGGCCTGCCTTGCCCCTTGGGTGCGCATTACCTGCCCATGCCGGGGCCTGATGCCACCGAGGTGGCGCAGTGGCTGGAGGAGCTGGGCCTGATCCGCCAGGAGCATGGGCGCTGGGTGGGCGATGAACGCCACCTCTGCCACAGCCCGCAAGAGCGCCTGTTCATCCCGGATGCGACGCAGGACAAGCCCGGCCTGTGGCGCGGCCAATGGCGAGAGGGGCTCTTGCTGCAACAAGGCCTGAGCGCCGACGACCTGGCGCAATACCGCCGCTTCTCGCAGGATGTGAGCACAGCCTCGCGCGACTTGGGCTTTGCCATGCCCACCACAAAGCGTGCCTGGCATGCCGGCCTGGCAGCCTTGGACCAAGTGACCTTTGCGCAATGGCTGCGCAACAAGGGCTACACATCCAAACCCTTGTTGTGGCTGCTGGACTATGCCTGCCGTGATGACTATGGCGCGGGCCTGGGCCGTGTCTCGGCCTGGGCCGGCTTGCATTACTTCGCCAGCCGACACGGCTTCGAGCTGCCGGGCCAGGGTGAGGCCCACGATGCCGTGCTGACCTGGCCTGAGGGCAATGGCTGGTTGACCCGGCAACTGGCACGCGATCTGGGTGAACGTGTTCAAACCGGGCAGGTGGCCTTGCAGGTAGAGGCCAGCCGCCACGAGGTGGCCGTGCAGAGCTGGCACGCAGGGCACCAATGCAGGCAGACCTGGCTGGCGCAGCAGGTGATCCTGTGCGTGCCGCTGTTCGTGGCCCAGCGCCTGTTGCGTATGCCTTTGCCACCCTTGCAGGAGATGGCGCCACGCATGGCGTATGCGCCCTGGCTGGTCAGCAATGTGCTCCTGTCCAAGGCCTTCACCGATCGGCCCGGCATGCCCTTGTCATGGGACAACGTGCCCTATACCACCGAGGGCGTGGCCGGCGTGCCCATGCCGGCGCTGGGTTATGTCGATGCCCGCCATCAAAGCCTGGCACAGGTGACAGGCCCCATGCTGCTCACGCACTACTGGGCACTGGGCGGGCAGGATGCGGCACAAGGGCAGGCCATGCGGTCGGCCTTGCTCAAAGGGGCCTGGTCAGACTGGGCCCAGCATGTGCTGGCCGACTTGTCTCGCATTCACCCGGACTTGCCTGGGCTGGTGCAGCAGATGGACCTCATGCGTTATGGCCACGCCATGAGCATCCCGGCGCCTGGCATCAGGGGCCATGCGGCGCTGGCGGCCTTGGGCGCGCCGCAAGGGCGACTGCACTTTGCGCACAGCGACCTGTCTGCCTACTCGGTGTTGGAAGAGGCTTTCACGCAGGGCGTGCGCGCGGCCCGTCAGGTGCTGGCGGCATCCGGTATGGCACGGCAGATGGCCTGACGCGCCTGTTGCAGCGGGGCGAACCCGGCCACCAACTGGTCGAGCAGCGTCTGCGCACGCTCGGCGTTGTCACTGAGCAGGTTGCACACGAACACATCGAGCGTGACCACGCCCAGCTCGGGCCAGGTGTGCACCGCCAGGTGGGATTCGGCCAGCAGCACCACGCCGGTCACCCCGGCGGTCTGCTGCCCTTGGGCTGGTTCAAAGCCATGGAAGCGATCGCCTACGGTCTGCAAGCCTGCCTGGGCCACGGCCTGCAGGCAGGCCGCACGCAAGGCCTCGGGCTGGCACATCCACGGGTGGCCGGCAGCACAGCCGGCCAGATCCGCCGTCAGGTGGGTGCCTTGGTGGCGCCGCTTGATGGCCTCGTGCGATACCGTGGGTTCTGAAGCCGGCGCTGAAGTCGGCAAGGTGATCGACACGGGCGTGTTCTGCATGTGGGACATCCGTGGCGCGTCAAGCCGAGGGCGCAGCGCTTCCCGCAGGCGCGCCACCATTCAACTCGGCCAGGCGCTGGGGTGTGCCCACGTCAACCCAGGGCCCCGTGTACAAACGGCCCGCCAGCTTGCCCGCGTCAATCGCGCGCTCCAGGCTGGGCCGCAAGGCGGCCTTCTCGCCAGCTTGAATGCCCGCCACCATCGCAGGCCGGTACAGGCCAATGGTGGAGTAGGTGTAGGCCGGTGTGCCTGCGGGTGCCTGGTCCTTGCGCATCACGCGGCCGTCGGCATTCAAGGCGAAGTCGCCTTGCGGCACGTGCGCGGGGTTGGGCACCAGCCACATCTGCCCCCAGTCCTCGCCTTGCACAAAGGCTTCGGCGGCAGCCGCGTCAAAGCGAAAGCCCGGCACGTACACGTCACCGGCCAGCACCCAGAAGGCCTCGCCCAGCAAAGGCAGGGCCTTGGCCATGCCGCCCGCGGTTTCCAGCGCCCCGCCGTGGTCACGGCCTTCCATCGAGTAATGAAGGCGCAAGCCCCAGCGAGCCCCATCGCCCAGCGCAGCCGGGAACTGGTCTTCCAGGTGCGCCGTGTTGATCACCACATCCCGCACACCATCACGCGCCAGCGCCTCCAGGTGCCACACGATCAAGGGCTTGCCCTGCACGCGGAGCAAAGGCTTGGGGGTGGTGTCGGTCAAGGGCCGCATGCGTTCGCCGCGGCCGGCGGCCAGGATCAGGGCAGTAAGCTGGGTCATGTCAGGAGGCTGCTTTCGCGTTCAGCCTCCCATTGTCATGCAGAGCGCACTTGCGGCCGGGCGGCCTGTGGTGTCAGGTGGAAGCGGTTGGCCCGCTTGAACGTACCGAAGTCATTGAAACGCACGCCCATCTCGCGCATCACCTGGTGGGCAATGCCCGCGTTCCACTGGCGCACATAGAAGGGCTCCTTCACCGCAAAGTGGTGGATGGCATGTGTGCTGCCAAAGTTGAAGCAGAACAACTGCAGTGGCATCAGCCACCAGGGGTTGAGCACCTGGCATTGCTGCATGGCGTTGCGCGCCTCTACATCGCCGTAGTAGTGCATGTTCGAGCTGATGAACTGGATGCTGAAGGTGCGCAGCAGGCTGGGCAGCATGTAGACCACGGCGAACACATCCAGGCGCTGCAAGGTGCTGGCGATCCAGTCCGGCCCGTGCAGGCCCACCAGGGGCATGCACCACATGGCCACATGCAGCACGATCCAGGCGTGGAACACGAAGTAGTACACCGTGCCCAAGGGGAAGAAGGCCGAAGCTTGCTCACGCAGCATCTGCGCAAATTCCTGCTTGCTGGCGGGTTGCTGGGCCTTCACGTAGGCGACCACGGCCTTGCGCATGGTCTTGGGGCGCAGCATCACACCCAGGATGTTGTCCGCCGTCATCAAGAGGCGGCGCAGGCCCCAGGTTTCACCATTGGTGATGCCGCGCTCTTCCAGGTCCGACTCCGTGCCCGACACCTTGTGGTGGTGCAGGTGCAGCTTGCGGCGCACAAGGGGGTTGACCGTGCTGGCCCGCGCCAGCCAGCCCACCATCAGCATCAGGCTGTTGGCCCATGGCTTGCTGCGGAAGTACATCTGGTGGATGAGGTCGTGCTCCAGCTCGTGGATGAAGGACGCAAAGATGGCCGTGACCGGCACACACAGCCACCACGGGATCTGGCCTTCGATGTAGAGCCAGCCGCTGGCGATCATGCCCAGCAGGGACACGACCATGATGGTGGCGCCGATGGCATCCTGGTGCCGCAACCAGGTGTGGCGCTGGCGCAGGTCAACACCTGCCTGCAACACCACCGAGCGGATGTGCTCTGACTTCTGCGCATCGCTCATGCGATCGGGGTTGATTCTTTTGCTCATGGTCTCCTCGTGTCGGCCTGTTATCGGCCATCGTGAGCCACGAGCGTAACGAGCAGGGCCTTGAGGCCGTGAGGGGTGATCAGGCCGAAAACCTGTCAATTCAGGCCAGGCTGGCGTGTTTGTTGGCGCTGCCGCCATTCACGTGGTGAAAACCCCGTCCATTTGGCAAAGGCCCGCGCGAAATTGGCGGGGTCCGTGTAGCCCACGGCCTCGGCCACCTGCTTGATCGCCAGCGCCGGGTTGCCCAGCAGGCGCAGGCTGTCCTGGTGGCGTGCCTGGTCCAGCAAGGCCTGGAAGCTGCAGCCTTCGTCCTGCAAGCGGCGCTTGAGCGTGCGCTCCGACAGCAGCAGCTTTTGCGCCATGGCCGCCACATCGGGGTAGCGGCCATCCTTGCAGACCAGGTTGTGGCGCACCAGGTCGGCCGTGGTCTGTTGTGCGGCCTTCTTGGCCATCTCCTGCTCGCAGCGGTCGATGGCCAGTTGCACGCTGACCGGGTCGGCTGAAGGGATGGGCTCATCCAGCATGCGCGCCGGGAAGCGGATCTGCACGGCCTGCTGCGCAAACTTGAAACGGGGCAGGCGGCCCTTGTAGCGCGCGTAGGCGACCGGTTCGGGGTAGGGCACCCAGATCTCGCTGGTCCAACCCGCGGCGTTCGTGTCCGTGCCCATCACCTTGGCAAACAGGCTGCACAGCTCGACCAGCACCATGTCCAGAATCAGCGGGCGCTGGGGCCCCAGTGGCACGGTCTCATGCAGCTCGATCACCACCTGGTCTCCCTTGATCGACATGTCGCTGCGGAACACCGACACCCGCGCCTGGAAGTAGCGCTCGCTGAACTCGATGGCCTCGCGCAAGGTGGCGCAACTGATCAAACCAAAGCCCACGAAGCCGTGCTTGGTCACCTGGCTGCGCAGGCCCAGCTCATAGGCCAGGCCGGCATCGCCGCCAAGGCGCAGGGCGTTGTTGAGCATGACCACGTACTGCCAGCCGCCGATCTGGGCGTGCTGATCCTGCAGCTGCGCCCGGCTGAGCTCGCTGCCGGCCAGGATGTCGTCCGCGGTATGGCCGCGCTCCGTCATCAAGGACAGCAGCGACAGCCCATAAGAGGCGGGGATCGTGGCGAGCCTGGGGGAGGGCAGTGACATGGGTGGTGATGCGGGGCGTACAACACAAACAGCTTCGCATTCTGTGGCATCCGGCCGCTGGCTGTGCACTCCATCACGAACGGCGGGGGTGAGCCTGCCATTGCAGCCCCTGAAATTCAAGTTGCGGGCCTGGGCGCCGATAGAAAGTCGCTGCCTGAGTGCGGCCGCTGATTCAAGCGGTCTTGCCGCAGCCTTTGATCATGTCAAGTTGAAGGACGTCGTTCATGAAACTCACAACCCAAGTCAAGGTTCTCACCGGCGGCATGCTGTCCGGCGTGATCGGGGTTTGCGCGCTGGCCTTGTCGCAATCGAATGGTGCAAGCCAGGGTGGCACGGCCACCGCCCTCGTCGTGCTGAGTACGGTGGTAGGCATCGGTGGTGTGTTCGGTGGCTTCCTGATCGTGCGCAACCTGGCGACCCGGCTGGCCTTTGCCAAGGCACAAGCGGATGAACTGGCCGCCCTGAACCTCACCGGCAGCCACAGCGGCGATCAAGGCAATGACGAGGTGGGCGAATTCGTCGCCGCACTGGATCGCATGCGCAACGAGATGTCCCATGTGGTCAGCACCGTGCGCCGCAACTCCGACAGCGTGGCCACGGCCAGCTCGCAGATTGCACAAGGCAACCAGGACCTGTCTGGCCGCACGGAACAGCAAGCCTCGTCGCTGCAGCAAACCGCTTCGTCCATGGAGCAGTTGGGCTCCACCGTGCGCCAGAACGCCGACAACGCCCGCCAGGCCAACCAGCTGGCGCAGGGCGCCTCCAGCGTGGCCGCACGCGGTGGCGAGGTGGTGTCCCAGGTGGTGGACACCATGAAGGGCATCAACGAAAGCTCGCGCAAGATCGCCGACATCATCAGCGTGATCGACGGCATCGCCTTCCAGACCAACATCCTGGCGCTGAACGCCGCGGTGGAAGCGGCCCGCGCAGGTGAACAAGGCCGAGGCTTTGCTGTGGTGGCCGGCGAAGTGCGCAACCTCGCGCAACGCAGTGCCGAGGCGGCCAAGGAAATCAAGAGCCTGATCAGCACCAGCGTGGACCGTGTCGAGCAAGGCACCGAACTGGTCGACCAGGCCGGCTCCACCATGCAGGAGATCGTGGCATCGATCAAGCGCGTGTCCGACATCATTGGCGAGATCAGCGCGGCCAGTGCCGAGCAAAGCAGCGGTGTGGCCCAGGTGGGTAACGCCGTCAGCCAGATGGACCAGGCCACGCAGCAGAACGCCGCGCTCGTTGAGCAAAGTGCCGCTGCGGCCGAGAGCCTCAAGCAGCAGGCGCAGCAACTGGTGCAGGCGGTGTCCGTGTTCAAGGTGGACCACGGCATGAGCCACGCCGCCAAGCCTTTCGTGACACCGGTGACACCCACGGCCACACCCAGCTTTGGCGGGCAAGAGCGCCGTGCTGGCAGCCGCGCGCCGCAGTTCAAGGCCGCTGCACCCAAGGCCATTGCGGCCCCGCGCGCCGAGCCCTACACGCCGCCGCCGGCCATCGAGGCCAAGAGCGAGCCTTCCAAGGGCGCCAGCGACGACTGGGAAACCTTCTGATCTGCCGCCATCGGCCTTGGGCCTGGCACCCAACCAACCCGGCTTCATGCCGGGTTTTTTCATGCCTGACGCGACCTGTCAATGGCCACCTGAAGCGGTTAGGTGTTACTGCTGATGCTTGGTGAAACCCCGCAAAACACCCCCCTTGATTTACTAAAGGCTAACCCTTGAAACAGGCCGTTTCTCCACGTTTTTACTGACCCGGTATGAGGGTAAGGGGTAGTGATCAAAACAGCGCACTGGGGCACCATTCTTACTACACCAACACGCTTTGCATGACGCAAGCACCCTGAGTCAACTAAGGAGTCTTGAGATGCGGTTTACCTCTATGTCCATTCGCTCGGTGACCCTTGCAGCGGCCATGCTGGCTGTCGGCGCTGCACACGCCAACCTGACGATCCCCACCAACGCCCTCGTGGCCAACTCGGTGCAGGCCTTCTCGGCCGACGCAACGGATGCGTTTGCTGCTGGTGGCGTTGAAATCGCTGCTCTGGGCAATGCCACGAACCCGACGGAAGGCAGCTACAGCTTCCCCATCACCTCGATCTCGATCGGCAGCGGCCTGAAGATCGCTGGTGGCCAAGCCAGTGGTTCGGCATTGCAACTGAGCCGTCTGGCCAAGGGCGCCGGCACCGTGGGCGTGACCATCGCCAACTTCACGATCAACTACAACACCAAGCAGGTGCTGGCTGACACCACCCCCCTGGGCGGCACCACAGCCAAGCAGGCCCCCCTGTACAACTTCAACACGGCCACCCCGCTGGGCATCAAGTACAAGTTCCCGCTGAGCATCACCGCGCACGAGGTGCTGGACAACCTGACCCTGACGCCCGAGATGAACGCCACCATGAAGTCGGCCCTCAAGCTGACGCCTGCACTGGCTGCTGCGCTGGACTCCATCACCACCTTCGGCACGCTGACTCAGGACATCGTGGTGGCCTTCCGTCCGAAGCCTGTGTCGGCCACGCCTTACGTGCCCGCACCCTGATTGACCTTGTACTTTGACCGATGGCCGCCATCGGTTCAGTGAGAAGCCCGCCCGTTCACCCGGCGCGGGCTTTGTGCTTTTTTGGGGGCGCACATCAAGAGCCGCCCCGTGTCAAAGCCACATGCGCCCGCAACCACTGCACGGCGTCATGCGGGGACCCCAGGAAGCCCAGTTGCTTGCGCCGGCTGTGCATCGAACCTGCCTGGCGCATGGATACCTCGACGGCACCAAGGTCCACGGCGCGGGCACGCTGCCCCCATGAAATATCGTAGTGATCGCCTTGATAGCGGTAGCGCGGCTGCCCGATGGCATCGGCCATCGCGTGCAGTTCGGCTTCGGTGTCGGCGATCATGTGGCAAAGCACATGGGGCCCCACCTGCGCGCGCATGTTGTCAACGTAAACAGTCACCACAGTCCTTCAACAAGTTGATGCGGTTCAGGTACTGTGCACTGCTCGTGAAGGCCATGACAAGATGTCGGGTAGCCACCAGCCTGCCCGATTGATCACTGCGCTTCACGCCATGCCACCCCGTCAAGCCCGACACCATCACCACGTCTACGTCGTCGAACTGGCCGACCAGGTCTGGAACGAGCCGAGCTTTCGCAAGGCCAACCCGGACTATCAACTGGGCAAACCATTTGTGTACGTCGGGATGACGGGGCTGGATCCGGATATCCGCTTTGATCGGCACAAGGCCGGCATCCAGTCCAACCGCTTTGTCACCCAGTACGGCCTGCGCCTGCTGCCAAGGCTGTACGAGGTCTTCAACCCCATGCCCTATGAAGCCGCCAGGGACATGGAGGTGGAGCTCGCCATTGGCTTGCGCGAAGAGGGTTATGGGGTGTGGCAGGCCTGAGGCAGGCCCAGCAGGGACGTCATCGACAGGGGGCTGGTGTACGTCGTGTGTCTGGGCATGCGCACGGCCGCTGTGCGCCGCTGGCCGTGTTGATCGGTGTAGAGCACCTTGAAAAGGTAGCTGGACGCATCGGTGTCCGACAACGCGATCTCGGTGATGTGATCGAGTGGCACTTGCCACTGCTTTGCAGCAAGCCTCAGCCCTTCTTCCGCAGCAGCCCGCCAGTGCGTCTCATCAAGCTGGGATGGCTTCTTGCTGCCAAGCGGTTTTGTCGTGTCGCGCGTATGGGAGTGACGATCAGGCATCCCGAGAACATCGGCATGGCTGCTGAACTACTTGAGCGCGCGGTTGCACTGGCGGTCATGCGCCGCCAGCATAGAAGAACTCTTCACGCACGATCTTGCCGTTCTCGACGGTGTACAGCGCGGCCTCTTCCATCTTGATCCTTTGACCTGATGGCTTGTGCGTCACGTCGTACTGAAAACCGACGATGAAGCGGTTGCCATGTGGCCAGGGCCCGGTCACCACAGCCGAATGAATTTCGTGGTTGTCCCTCCACCACTTGCTCTTGGCCTGCAACGCGGCGAGGCCCTTGACTTCTGTTTGGCCGCCCGGTGGTGCGAAGGCCTCGATACTGACTATTTCCTCGGAATACAGCACCTTGGCGTCGGCGTTTTTGCCCTGCTTGCACAGGTCAACCAGCTTGTTTGCGATGTCGAGCGTGCTCATGGACGGCCCTTTCAATTGGGCGTTGGCGGCGAAGGCCAACAGCAAAGTGCAGATCTGGGTGGGACTGTTGGGCTTGACGGCATTGGCTGCACCATTCTGGATGCCAGTCACGAATGCGTAAGCCTCACACCGATGCGGGATCTCCCCGCATGCTGGTCAACTGTCAATTTTCTTGGTTTGCTTCGGAGGCACCTTTGTGCCCGGCTTATGAGGCTTCAGATCAGTGATCACGGTGTCGCGTACAGAAGCACTGCCGCCCGAACAAAAGGTTCCGGAAAAACCGGGGCGGCCTGAATTGGTGTCCAGCGTTGGCGTCCCACCAGCGGCGGCGCATTGAGTACGCGTTGTTGCCAACGATGTTGTTGCGCCAACGATGGCGATGAGAAGAAGAGCAAGTTGCTTGGTCTGCATGTGGACTCCCTTGAGGTGTACTTTGCATTTTGGGCGCCCACTGTGGCGATGCCAGACCTAACCTTAGGGGCTGCTCATCCCAGAATCAGACACGGGCGTCTTGCCTGAAGACTCCCGGCCGAATGACTGTCAACGAAGAAACCCGCCTCATCTGGTGCAGGCGGGTTTCAGGTCGTTGCGATGGCGGCCATCAGCAGGACAAGGGCGAGTCTGCGCGCGCAATGTGTCTGATTGGTTGCTGCAGGTCTCGCACTCACGTAAAGTGCATGACGCACGCCATTGGCGGAAGTGCCGCCGATTGGTGGGATTTGCCGAGGGTGAGCGCCGTATGTAGTCAGGCCAGTGAGTCCTCTGCCTGGCCAGCAGTCCGAACGAGTACGCGCCGCTTTGGTTTCAAGGATGACCACATCCAAAACCGGCTGTTCTGTAGAACAGAGCCTGGATGTAGAAAAGCCCCGTGCACTGAAACCAGCGTACGGGGCCTTTGAATACTGGTGGCGCTTCAGGGATTCGAACCCCGGACCTGCGGATTATGATTCCGTCGCTCTAACCGGCTGAGCTAAAGCGCCATCGAGACCAAGATTCTATGACAGATTTTTGGCCTTGTGCAAGCCCCGGCAAAAAATTTCAATCAAACAAGTCCGCCTCTTGAAATCGTGCACGATGGCCATCACATGTCAGGCGCCGGCCTGACGCGGCCACCGCGCGGGCCCGGGCTTTTTTTACAGAGCCAAGCTTTCCCTGCAACCCTTTGTTTGCCAATAGAACACGCCATGACCAAGCAAACCCACACCTTCCAGGCCGAGGTCAAGCAACTGCTGCACCTCGTGACGCACGCGCTGTACTCCAACAAGGAGATCTTCCTGCGCGAGCTGATCTCCAACGCCTCGGACGCCTGTGACAAGCTGCGCTTTGAAGCGCTGGACAACAGCGGCCTGTATGAAGACGCGCCCAATCTGGAAGTGCGCATCCTGGTCGACAAGGCCAACAAGACGCTGACCATCCGCGACAACGGCATTGGCATGAGCGCGGCCGAGGCCATCGACCACCTGGGCACCATCGCCAAGAGCGGCACCAAGGAGTTCATGGGCCGCCTCTCGGGTGACCAGCAAAAGGACGCGCAGCTCATCGGCCAGTTTGGCGTGGGCTTCTACAGCGCCTTCATGGTGGCGGACAAGGTGGACGTGTACACGCACTCCTGGCGCGAAGACGGCGGCAACCTGTGCTGGACCAGCGATGGCGCCACGGGCTATGACATCAAGGAAACCGAAGGCGAGAAGCGCGGCAGCCGCATCGTGCTGCACCTGAAGGAAGACGCCGGCGAATTCGCCGAGCCAGAGCGCGTGAAGGACATCCTGGG